>Ga0209278_1000229_pt1 | contig 56065 bp, 51 predicted proteins | sample JI81BgreenDNA_FD_187504 | JGI IMG/M metagenome (GOLD analysis project Ga0209278, IMG submission 187504) | Wastewater effluent complex algal communities from Wisconsin, to seasonally profile nutrient transformation and Carbon sequestration -... | ecosystem: Engineered > WWTP > Effluent > Algae... | reverse complement strand
CCCATTTTCTAATTTTGTAGGCAAGAAATAAAATTTTGTCTACCTAAAATTAAAACATTTTTTTTGTTACAAAGTAAAGTAAAACTTCATTTTTTGGCCCGATTTCAAAACTTTTAAGTTCTAGGTACAATTTAACCCAAAGTTACCCAATTTCGTAAAAATTAAACTGTGAGTTGTTTTACAACTTGATAACGAGCTCTTGCACGTTTAAAAACAAAAGTTGCTTCAACACGTTGTTTTTCACCTTGAGATTCTTCTAATCGTGTTTTCGCTTCTTCAAAGGCTTTCTCTGCTTCATCAACTGAAATAGTTTGAGCAGATTCAGCTTCATTGACTAAGATTGTCACCTGATTTTGTTTTACTAATGCAAAACCACCCATAAGGGCTACAGGAATCCAATCAGCATTAGATCGAATTAAAGTGACACCTATGTCTAATGCAGTAATTAAAGGTGCATGATTTGTCAAAACACCCATTTGACCCGTATTAGTCGGAAGAATAATTTCATCTGCCTGATCATTCCAAAAGATACGATCAGGGGTCATGATACAAACTTGCAATGTCATAATTTTGGTTTGGATAAATATCGATTTCTTCAAAAAAATTATGGAAGCGAACCAGACTGAGTTAAGTGAGTTTAGAGCTCACTTCAACTCAGTGAAATAAGACATAACATATTTTTTGAATTGCTGTTCCTTGCTTTTTTCTTTTTGTTCAAAAAAAAAAGAAAAAAGTGTGTTACTTCTCTATTACTAATTTGCTTTTTGTTGGAATTGGGAGAAAATAGAAACCTCTCCTTCTCCCAAGAGATTTGTTCTTTTTTTTCAAAAAAAAGAACAATCTCTGGTTGAAAACCAAACCTTAAAAATTTAAGAAAACTACTAACATCTTTCTTTTTAATTTCAGTGTCGGTTATTTTTACATTAAGTTAGAGAAGTAAATTTAACAAGACAAGCAAGAGAACCTACGAAAGTGTCGCTGCTTTCGATACTGCCTCATCAAGATTACCAACTAAATAAAAAGCTTGTTCAGGAAGATCATCAAGTTCACCAGATAAAATCATATTAAACCCTTGAATAGTGTCTGCTAAACTTACATATTTTCCAGGTGAGCCTGTGAAAACTTCAGCAACAAAGAATGGTTGTGATAAGAAACGTTCGATTTTACGAGCTCGTGCTACAATTAGACGATCTTCTTCAGATAATTCGTCTAAACCAAGAATTGCAATAATATCTTGTAATTCTTTATAACGTTGTAAAGTTTGTTTTACATTTTGAGCACATTGGTAATGTTGATCTCCAACAATCCAAGGTTGTAACATTGTTGAAGTTGAATCTAATGGATCTACAGCTGGATAAATCCCTTTAGAAGCTAAGTTTCGAGAAAGTACTGTAGTAGCATCTAAGTGAGCAAATGTCGTAGCCGGAGCTGGATCTGTTAAATCATCTGCAGGTACGTATACAGCTTGAATTGATGTAATACTTCCATCTTTTGTAGATGTAATACGTTCTTGTAACCCACCCATTTCTGTAGCAAGAGTAGGTTGATATCCTACTGCAGAAGGCATACGACCTAAAAGAGCTGATACTTCAGAACCTGCTTGAACGAAACGGAAAATGTTATCAATAAATAAAAGAACGTCTTGTTTATTAATATCACGGAAATATTCCGCCATAGTTAAAGCTGTTAAACCAACTCGCATACGTGCTCCAGGTGGTTCATTCATTTGACCATATACAAGTGCTACTTTTGATTCACTAATATTTGATTCATTAATAACACCCGATTCTTTCATTTCCATATAGAGGTCATTTCCCTCACGTGTACGTTCACCAACGCCACCAAATACAGAAACCCCACCATGAGCTTTTGCAATATTATTGATTAATTCCATGATCAGTACAGTTTTACCTACACCAGCACCACCAAATAAACCAATTTTACCACCTCGGCGATAAGGAGCTAATAAGTCAACAACTTTAATCCCTGTTTCAAAAATAGAGAGTTTAGTATCTAAATCAACAAAAGCAGGTGCTGAACGGTGAATAGGGAGTTGATCTTTAGTATTTACAGGTCCAAGATTATCTACAGGTTCTCCAAGAACGTTAAAAATACGGCCTAAAGTTCCTTGACCAACAGGAACATTTAAAGGTTTCCCACTATCAACAACTTCCATACCACGCATTAAACCATCAGTAGCACTCATTGCTACAGCACGTACACAATGATCACCTAATAATTGTTGAACTTCACATGTTACAGAAATTTCTTGTCCAGCTTCGTTTTTACCACGAACAGCTAAAGCATTATAGATATTTGGCATTTTCCCTGCTGGAAATGATACATCTAAAACTGGACCAATAATTTGCGTAATACGACCAATACTTTTTGTTTCTGTAGAAACGCTCATATTTTGTATACTTTTTTCTATTAATCTTTTCGTTTTGTCTCTTTATTTACAAAAAAATTTATTCGGAATAACCTGGTCCCAAAAAGGGTCTTTTTGGGTTCGGACTTAATAAATAAAAAAACCAAAGGAGTCAAGCACTTGATGTTTCAAGGTTTTGTCACATTGTTAATGCTTTTTCTAACAAATTAGAAAAAAACTCACCTTAGTAAAGATTAAACCAAAAGATGTACCGAATTCTTGCAATTTGATACAAGCAGATTTTCTAGTTTTTTGTGAAATAAAAATTTTTCTACAAAAATTTACAACTAATCTCAAAATGGACTTTTAAGTCATAGTATTTATCAATTAAAAAGAGACTAAAACAAATATTTTTTTTAGCAAAAAAACTCTAAAAAATTTCCCAAAAAAATAGTTTTGGAACTGGCAAAAATTTTGTTCTAAAAAAATTTGACAATATATGTTCAATTTATACGAATTTTATACGGAAGAACAGAGAATAAAACACTAAGTTTTTGTGACGAGTTCTTCTTTTTTTAGTCAAAAATTAGTGTGAATACAAATTTTTTATCTAAAGTAAATATAGTGTACCACGAAAACAAAATCCTCTCAAGACCCAATCTGAAAAAAGAAATAATCTATCAATTTAAAAACTAATTTTTAATTGTTTTTAACATTGGAAAGACTCAATAGAGTAGACAGAAAAAAAAAATTTTGATATGATAAATAAAAACAAAAAAAGGGATTGTAGTTCAATTGGTCAGAGCACCGCCCTGTCACGGCGGAAGTTGCGGGTTCGAGTCCCGTCAGTCCCGAAAATAAAAGAAAAACTAAAAACAGTTTTCTCGGTTTTTAAAAATAGAGTTGACAACGTTATAGGTGTATTTCTGAAGATTGGTTTCCACCAGCGCTTCTTTTTTTTTTGAAAAAAAACAGCTCTTAGAAAGGACAAAAATTATTATGAATTAAGTTTTTTAATTTGATAAAACAAATCAAAAAGAAAAAAAAAACAGCATGTTTTTTTTCTTTATCAAAAGAAAGGAAGTCAGCAAAAAAAAGCGGGTAACGCGATTCGAACGCGCGACATGCACCTTGGCAAGGTGCCGCTCTACCACTGAGCTATACCCGCAGAAAAAAAATTTTTATTTAGAAAAGAGTGGTGCCTGCTACTAGATTCGAACTAGTGACAATCCGCGTATGAGACGGATGCTCTAACCAGCTGAGCTAAGCAGGCTTTAATTTGTTATCTAATTGTTTTTTATTTTGAACCTTTTTCTTTAAAAACCTATTCAACGTGTAAAGAATCTAAAAAAAACTTTTCCTGGAACAGATTGTAGCTTTTTTACTGGAAAAAAACAAAAACTTTTTTATAAATTTAGTATCAAAAGAATTATTTTCTAAGAGCTGTTCTTTTTTTTGAAAAAAAAGAAAAAACTCAGTACTTCCTTCGAAAATTTGATTTCGAAGAAAACCTTTTACTAGTTTTATAATTTTTTTTCTCGATTCATTTTTTTCAATGTTACTCTTCTAGAATCAAAATCTTAGGTTTTAATTCTAGAAGAGTAACATTGAAATTTAATTTGTTAAAGGAAGAAAAGTAAAGAATTACCAACTACTACTTTTAGATTTTTTATTTAGCGCTTGCTAAAAATTCTTCAGTGTATTCTTTGATACCTTCTTTTAAAAGAGTTTGGGCTTCGTCAGTAAGAGCATTTGTAGAACGAAGAATTTCACCATATTTTGGTTTATTTGTTGCAAGATATTGACGTAAACCTACTAAAAAAGCACGAACTCGATCAGCTGGAAGGACATCTAAATAACCGTTTGTACCAGCATAGATGCTTGCAATTTGATCTTCTAAAGAAAGAGGTGATGATTGTGCTTGTTTTAATAATTCACGTAATCGCTGACCTCGTGCTAATTGATTTTGAGTCGCTTGGTCTAAATCTGAAGCAAATTGAGAAAAAGCTTCTAATTCTGCGAATTGAGCTAATTCTAATTTAAGTTTCCCAGCGACTTGTTTCATAGCTTTTGGCTGTGCGGCTGAACCAACTCGAGATACTGAAATACCCACGTTGATCGCAGGTCGAATACCTGCATTGAAAATGCTAGCAGATAAGAAAATTTGACCGTCTGTAATTGAAATTACGTTTGTTGGAATATATGCTGAAACGTCACCTTCTTGAGTTTCAACTACAGGTAATGCAGTCATACTTCCACTACCTAATTTATCATTTAGTTTAGCAGCACGTTCTAAAAGACGTGAATGTAAATAGAATACATCTCCAGGATAAGCCTCACGGCCTGGTGGACGACGTAATAATAAAGACATTTCACGATATGCTTGAGCTTGTTTTGTTAAATCGTCATAAATTACAAGAGTATGACGACCAGTATACATAAAGTATTCAGCTAAAGCAGCACCTGTGTATGGAGATAAATATTGTAATGTTGCTGGAGAATCAGCTGTTGCAGCAACAATAATTGTATAATCCATTGCACCGCGTTCTTGTAAAGTATTTACTACTTGTGCAATAGAAGATGCTTTTTGACCAATGGCTACATAAACACAGATAACATCTTTTCCTTTTTGATTAAGGATTGTGTCTACAGCAATTGCTGTTTTCCCTGTTTGACGGTCACCGATAATAAGTTCACGCTGACCACGACCAATAGGAATCATTGCATCAATAGCAACAATACCTGTTTGTAATGGTTCATGTACTGAACGACGTGAAATAATACCTGGTGCTGGTGATTCAATAAGTCGATTTTCTTTTGTAGAAATTTCACCTTTCCCATCAATCGGACGAGCAAGAGAATTTACTACACGGCCTAAATAACCATCACCTACTGGAATTTGAGCAATTTTACCAGTCGCACGTACAGAACTTCCTTCTTGAACCGCAGTGCCTTCACCCATAAGTACAGCACCGACGTTTTTTGCTTCAAGGTTTAAAGCAATACCTACTGTACCATCTTCAAATTCAACAAGTTCACCAGCCATAACTTTATCTAAACCGTAAATACGTGCAATACCGTCCCCAACCTGGAAGACAGTTCCTACGTTTACAGCTTTGACTTCTTGTTGATACTGCTCAATTTGCTGTTTGATAATACTACTAATTTCATCAGGTCTAATTTTTACCATGGTATGCTGAACCGCCTCCTCCTAGTGACAAAACCTAGAGTCAAAACCAAACTCAAAGATCTGAATTTGGTACAAATCGAACCCGCTAAGTCATAGTGGGTAGTTTTTTTTATTTGAAATCTAGTTTGTCATGAATGTTGTATTAACTGGCTTTATAATTCGTAAATAGTACAATTTGAAAATTATTCACTGCACTATGAATTGAAGAAGTTAATCGTTGATTAAGTTTTTCACGAACTTGTTGCAATGCCAATTTTACTAATTTTTGAGCAAGTTCATTTTGAGCTTTTTGTTGCTCGAACTTTAAGGTTTCTTGTTGAAGAGTACCTAAACGTTTAATATCTTCTTGAGTTTGACGAACAAACTGTTTTTTCTCTTGTTCGATTGTTACACTTGCTTGCTCACGGATTTTTTGAGCTTTTGCTTGTGCTTGTTCTAATTCAAGCTTAGCTTGGTTTAATCGTTCTTGAGCTTCGGTAGCGCGTTGATCAGCTTCGCGAAAGTTAGCCAAGATAGTTTGTTTTCGATTTTCAAGAAGACCTCGTAAAGCATCGCCAACATATGTCAGGACGATAGCCAGCACCACGGCTAAATTTAGCACATTGGTTTCTAAAAGATTTGTATTAAAGCCAAAATGCCCTGCCAAGAATAAAGAAGTGCTGAAAAGCATAAAATCTCCTTAATATTATGACCAACCTGCTGTTAACTAGCAGGTAAGACGCTCCCATTATCCGCTATGTTATAGCGGGTTTGACGGATTGAAAAAAAATAGTTTTTTTGCATAAAAGCAAAAAAAAAAAAAGAAAATGCTAATTTTCTCGTTTTTAGTTCTAATCTCGTGATTGAGACCAAATCATTGCCTCATTAACAAATTTGATCCCAAAAACAAAGTTTTTGGGAATGAAAAGAGGCAAAAAGACTTGGAAAAATTCTAAAAAAAAGAACTCTGTGAAAAAAAGCCCCGTTCCAAAAGCTGAAGCTTTGGGAGCACCTTGTTTCAAAATTTAAAATTTGGTTTCTAATTAAATTTTAAAAAAGACAAACTAAATATTGACAAACAAAGTTTCGAAAAAGGAATCTCAAAGAGTTTTTATTTTAAATTTAGAGAAGGTTGAAAAAATTAAGAAACAAATGGGTTTGCGAATAAAAGAGCTAATGCAACAACAAGGCCATAAATAGTTAAAGATTCCATAAATGCGAAACTTAATAAAAGAGCACCACGGATTTTACCTTCTGCTTCTGGTTGACGAGCAATACCTTCTACTGCATAACCAGCAGCAGTTCCTTGTCCCATACCAGGTCCGATAGCAGCAAGACCTACAGCAAGACCAGCAGCGATAACACTTGCAGCAGCGATAATTGGATTCATAATTCTTTAACCTCCAGTGGATTTTGTATGTAAAAGTTACTATTGAATGTTCGTGACAAAAAAGTTTTTTTGTCTTTGAATTTGTCCCAAAAAAGTTTTTTTTTAGGAAAACTTTTATGCAAAAAAAACGAAAACCTCAATTTTCTTATTTCTAAGTAAAGCTTGTCCCAAGAGCGAAAGCTCTGGTGCAAACCAAGATTAAAAATTTAGGGTTAACTACTATTTAATCTTTGAGAGAACCTAAATTTTTTGAAAAAATTAGGTAGAATCAAATGAAAACCTAAATTGTTTTCATGATTAGCTTTTCTTGGTGAACTTAACGAGCGCAGGAATTTAAGAGATAAAATTAAATTTTTATCTTACGGATTCCTGGTGTCAGTTCAATGATAGTGTGTGTCCCACAAGATTTCAAGTGGTTCTCAACTCAACCTTTTGAGCGTATTGTATCAAGTTTTTTGCCTAGAAAACAAGGTGAAAAAAGCTCGTGCTAGGTTTTTTCATCTTGTTTTCAGAATAGGTAAACGTTATGGTTTTTAACAAACTGCAAAACTTTTATTGAATATAAAGATCTTAGTGATGATCTTCAACAGATTCTCCAATATAAGCACCGGCTAAAGTTGCAAAAACAAGAGCTTGAATTGCACTTGTAAATAAGCCTAAAAGCATAATTGGAATAGGAATAACTAACGGTACTAAAGTAATTAATACACCCACAACTAATTCGTCAGCTAGGATATTACCAAAAAGTCGAAAACTTAAAGATAATGGTTTTGTAAAATCTTCGAGAATATTAATTGGTAATAAAAAAGCTGCTGGTGAAATATAACGTTTAAAATACCCTAATCCTTTTTTGCTTATCCCAGCATAAAAATAAGCAATTGATGTTAAAAGTGCTAAAGCTACAGTTGTATTAATGTCATTTGTTGGAGCCGCTAATTCACCATTAGGCAATTCTAAAAGACGCCACGGTAAAAGAGCACCTGACCAGTTCGAAACAAAAATAAACAGAAAAATTGTTCCTAAAAAAGGAACCCATTTTAAATATTCCTCTTCACCAATTTGAGTTTTTGCTAAATCGCGAATAAATTCAGTAATATATTCTGTTAAATTTTGAAGTCCTTCTGGTGCAGCTGGAGCTGAACCATCTGAAGCAGTTTGAAGTTTTTGCGTACCAAGTAGACAAATGATCCCAATAACTCCTAATACAATCCAAGATGTAATTAATACTTGGCCATGCACTGAATAGCCACCAAGTTGCCAATACCAATGTTGACCTACAGAAACTTCTGCGACATCAAACCAGATGTTTATCATATAATTTACCCCATACTATAAGCTTAAACAAAGCCAATCTCAACCACAAATTAAAACCAAATTTAAATAAATTTGGTACGACTTGACTTTCAATTCAACTGAAATTTTTTTTAACTATACTTACTCTGACTTATCAAAAATATTTAAAACAACAAAAGCCAGTTAATCCCAAAACTTGTTTTTTTGGAACAGTACAATAATTAATCAAGTTTTTTTAATTCTGTGAATTAGACTTTTTTGGTCTCCGGGTTTCGTTTTTTAGTTGCTGTAGAAACTCGTCGACGCACAGTTTGTTTTGGTTTTTGTTTTATTTTTTTTGCTGCTTGACGTTCACGATATCGAAGTTGACCCGCTGTAACTGCTTGCTCAAACCAACCTAAAACTAAGCGAAGTGATGATACAGAATCATCATTTGCTGGAAGAAACCAATCAGCTAAACTTGGGTCGCAATTACTATCCAAAAGAGTTACAGTAGGAATTCCTAATTGGCGACATTCTTTAACTGCATGAATTTCTTCTGTTTGACCAATAATAATAACAACTCCAGGTAAACGAGACATATTCTCGACACCAGATAAATATTTCTCTAAACGTTCTTTTTCACGTCTTTTACGAGCAACTTCTTGTTTTTTCAAAAGATTCCAATCACCACGTTCTTCTGCTTGTCGATATTCCTGAAGTTTACGAAGTGATTTTTGAATAGTTCGCCAATTGGTTAACATCCCCCCGAGCCAACGTTGATTGACATAATAACTATCACAAGCTAATGCTGTTTTTGCGATTAACGGTGCAGCTTGTTGTTTAGTACCAACAAATAAGAAAGTTTTCCCTTGAGCAGCGTTTTCTTCAAGAAAAGTTAAAACTTTATGTAAAAGATAATAAGTTTGGACTAAATCTAAGATATGGCGACCATTGCGTTCACCATAAATATAAGGAGCCATGCGGGGATTCCATTCACGAGTCGAATGCCCAAAATGCATCCCACTTTGAATCATATCTTCTAATTTAACTCGTTGAAGCATTTTTAAATTTTTTTTGAATTTATGTGACAAAAAAAAATTCTATTGCAAAGGTTTTATTTCTTTTTTAAAGAAATGAAGCAATTACTGTAGTTTTCAAAAAAAATTTTTTCTTTTTTAGTAATTTTTTTTTTGAAAACTTTTTTCGTTAGAAAATTTTTAAACACTTTTTCTATCAATCATTTGTTACTAAAAATAGAAAAGTATCTTCTCTTCTGCGAATTTCACTTATTTCAGTTTAATTACAGAATCTATTAAAAAATTTGCCCCAAAAAAAGAGTTTTGAGATTCGATCAAATCTGAGAGAACTTTTCTTTTTCCTTTTTCATTACTCATTATGACCAAAAAACTAACTCTTTACAAGAGAGAAAAAACAATAGCCTACTATCGGAGTCGAACCGATAACCTTCGGTTTACAAAACCGATACTCTGCCGATTGAGTTAAGTAGGCTTTTTGATGTAGATAAACTCATGTTACCCTGAAATTACGAAAAAATCAACTGTTTTTAATTTAAAATTTTTAAGCAGGTTTTTCTTTTTATAAAAAAAGAAAGAACAAAACTTAATTTAATTCCAAAGCAAAAGCCCTTTGGCTTTCCCTAAAAAAAGAGAAAAAATTGATTTTCTTAAATAAAATTCTAAATTAATTTTTAAATAATTTAGAATTTTCTCTTCTCTATGATATACTAATAAATGATAGTAGCCTATAAAGCTTTAAATACTTTTTCAAAATTAAGTATGTTAACACTTAAAATTTTTGTTTATACTGTAGTAACATTTTTTGTTTCACTTTTTATTTTTGGTTTTCTTTCTAACGATCCCGGACGTAATCCAGGTCAAAAAGAACTTGACTAAAAAATCAAAACTTCTGATTTTTTTTTAGTAGAAAAAATTTTTTAAGTTTGTTTTGAATTAAAAATTCGTACTCTAACCCACTCGTTCCTAAAATTGAAAAATTTGGGACAGAGCGGGTTTTTTATTTGTAGCAAAACTAAAAGTTTTATATATAAAAATATTAAACGTTAATTTGCTATTTGACTTTTACTTTTATTTTTTTAATTAAGTTAATTTGATTTTTATGGAGATTTGCTTCTATGCCACGCTCGCAAAGAAACGACAATTTTATTGATAAAACGTTTACGGTTATAGCCGACATTTTATTGAAAATTTTACCGACATCAAATAAAGAAAAACAAGCATTTAGCTATTACCGAGATGGTATGTCTGCTCAATCGGAAGGTGAATATGCTGAAGCATTACAAAACTACTATGAAGCATTGCGTCTGGAAACTGATGCTTATGATCGTAGTTATATTTTATATAATATTGGGTTAATTCATACAAGTAATGGTGACCATGCACGAGCTTTAGATTATTATTATCAAGCTCTTGAACGAAATCCATCATTACCACAGGCTTTAAATAATATTGCAGTCATTTATCACTATCGCGGTGAACAAGCGTTAGAAAGTAGTCAAACAGAAATTTCAAAACTTCTATTTGATAAAGCTGCAGATTATTGGCGTGAAGCTATTCGACTGGCTCCAACAAATTATATTGAAGCTCAAAATTGGCTTAAAATGACTGGTCGTTTTTAATGTAGAATTCAACATTTTTTTTAAAAAGAATTTAAACAAACTGAGTATCAAAAACTTTCATTTTTGTTTCCGTTTTTCAAAAATTAGCGAAAAATGGAAATTTAATCGACGGTCAGTGTATTTTAAAAATTGAATCAGGAAGGACCATTATCGGTTCAGGCTTGTAACTCAGTGGATTTAGAGTCCGTGTTTCCGACACACGGTGTCGTGGGTTCGAACCCCACCAAGCCTAAACGCTTTTTCTATTAAAAACCCTTTTTTTTACTAACCTGCTTTTTTCAACTGTCGGAGAGAGAGGGATTCGAACCCTCGGTATGGGGTTGCCATACGACGCATTAGCAATGCGTTACCTTCGGCCTCTCGGTCATCTCCCCTTCTTTTTTTTTAGGTTTCAAAACAATTCTAACGAAAAAAAAAGTATAAATCAATATCTTGTAACAAAACCTAGATTTGTATGACTTAAAATATTCAACTTTATAAAAAGTTACTAAAATCTTGCAACTGAAGTTCTAACAGAATTAAAAGGACTTCAAAACCAGTTATATCAATTTTACCAGTCACAAAACCGAACCGTTTTTTTAGAGTGACTTACTTTAGTTTCTAAAACATTAAAAATTGACAGTGAACGAGGTTACTCTCGTTCACTGTCAAAAAAAAGATTAAAACTTGTATTAATCTGAAGAGTCTTCAAAAAAATGTTAATCTAAAGGACGCATTGATAATGCTGGTTCATTATCACGATCAATACCTTTTTCAAAACCTGCAGCTGCTGCGCGTGCGCGGCCTGCATGCCATAAATGACCAACAAAGAAGAAGAACCCTAAACAGAAATGTGATGTTGCTAACCAACTACGTGGAGATACGTAGTTTACTGCGTTAATTTCAGTTGCTACACCACCTACTGAGTTAAGTGAACCTAATGGAGCGTGTGTCATGTATTCAGCAGCACGACGTTCTTGCCATGGTTGAATATCATTTTTTAATTTATTTAAATCTAAACCATTAGGACCACGTAAAGGCTCTAACCATGGACCACGGAAATCCCAGAAACGCATAGTTTCACCACCAAAAATGATTTCACCAGTTGGTGAACGCATTAAATATTTACCTAAACCAGTCGGACCTTGAGCAGATGCAACATTAGCACCTAAACGTTGATCTCGTACTAAGAAAGTAAATGTTTGAGACTGTGACGCTTCAGGGCCTGTTGGACCATAAAACTCACTAGGGTATGCTGTTGTATTAAACCAAGCCATACAACAAGCAGTAAAGCCCATAAGAGCAATTGCACCAAGACTGTATGAAAGGTAAGCTTCACCTGACCAAACAAAAGCACGACGAGCCCAAGCCCATGGTTTTGTTAAAATATGCCAAATGCCACCAAAAATACATAAAGTACCAATCCAGATATGGCCACCAATAACATCTTCCATGTTATCAACGCTTACAATCCAACCATCACCACCAAATGGTGATTTTAAAATGTAACCGAAAATAACACCAGGACTTACTGTTGGGTTCGTGATAATACGAACATCACCACCACCTGGTGCCCATGTATCGTAAATACCACCAAAGTACATAGCTTTCCAAACTAAAAGCCACGCACCTAATCCTAAAACAATAAGGTGAATACCTAAAATAGTAGTCATCTTATTTTTATCTTTCCATACGTAACCAAAGAATGGAAAAGATTCTTCTAAAGTTTCAGGACCTACTAATGAGTGATAAACACCACCAAATCCTAAAACAGCAGATGAAATTAAATGAAGAACACCACTTACGAAATAAGGGTATGTATCGATAACTTCACCACCAGGACCAATACCATAACCTAAAGTTGCAAGGTGAGGTAATAAGATAAGACCTTGTTCATACATTGGTTTTTCAGGAACAAAGTGTGCAACTTCAAATAAGTTCATTGCACCAGCCCAAAAAACAATTAAACCAGCGTGTGCGACATGCGCACCTAATAATTTACCTGAAAGGTTAATTAATCGAGCGTTTCCAGCCCACCAAGCAAAACCTGTGGACTCTTGATCACGTCCACCTACTACTAAAGAGCCATTAAAGAGCGTTTCCACGTGGTAAAACCTCCTCAGGGAATACTAGTTTTTCATGAGGCTGATCTTGAGCAGCCATCCAAGCACGAATACCTTCGTTTAAAAGGATATTTTTTGTATAGAAAGTTTCAAACTCAGGATCTTCCGCAGCGCGAATTTCTTGTGAAACGAAATCATACGCACGTAAATTTAAAGCTAAACCAACTACACCAATTGCACTCATCCAAAGACCTGTTACTGGAACAAATAACATAAAGAAGTGTAACCAACGTTTGTTTGAAAAAGCTACACCAAAAATTTGTGACCAGAAACGGTTTGCTGTAACCATTGAATAAGTTTCTTCAGCTTGTGTTGGGTTAAACGCACGGAAAGTGTTTGCACCATCACCATCTTCGAAAAGTGTATTTTCAACTGTTGCACCATGAATTGCGCAAAGTAACGCTGCTCCCAGTACACCTGCTACACCCATCATATGGAAAGGGTTTAAAGTCCAGTTGTGGAATCCTTGGAAGAATAAAATGAATCGGAAAATTGCAGCAACACCAAAACTTGGCGCAAAGAACCAACCAGCTTGACCTAAAGGATAAATTAAGAATACAGAAACGAATACAGAAATCGGACCTGAGAATGCAATCGCGTTATACGGACGAATTTTTACTGAACGTGCGATTTCAAACTGACGAAGCATAAAACCGATCAGAGAAAAAGCACCGTGAAGAGCAACAAAAGGCCAAAGACCACCAAGTTGGCACCAACGTGTAAAATCGCCTTGAGCTTCTGGTCCCCAAAGGAATAATAAAGAATGACCCATACTATTCGCTGGAGTTGATACAGCAGCTGTTAAGAAATTACATCCTTCTAAATATGAAGTAGCTAAACCATGAGTATACCAAGACGTTACAAATGTAGTTCCTGTAAACCAACCACCAAGTGCAAGGTATGCTGTAGGGAATAATAATAACCCTGACCATCCTACAAAGACGAAACGGTCACGACGAAGCCAGTCATCAACAACATCAAACCAACCGCGTTTTTCTTGAGTTTTTCCAATCGCTATAGTCATAGCGTGACTCTCTCCTTTACATTTTTTTTGAGACTAAAAAAGAACGTGAACCAAAAAAATTTTTTTGGTAAGAAGTTTTATCAAATTGATAAAATGTTCTACAATTCTTTTTTTCTTGTTATCAAGTGTCTACTTTGAGTTAGTGACAAAAATACTATTTTTGTCAATAATCTGACAAAAAAACGACTACCCCCAAAAAGAATCTTTTTGGGACAGTCTTTACCAAATTTTTTCCAAAAATTCTCTATTTTGGAACTAAACTGGCTCCTGTCAAAAATTGAATTTTGTGATAATATCTTAATTCGAAATAAAAAATTCATTAATAGTTTTTTTACATCTATGCAAAAAAAAAAAAATGAAAATTTTTCGTTTTTGTTTTCCAACTCAAACCTGTTAGAAACTGTTTGACTTAATGAAAATCTAGATATATCACTTATTTTGTTTGTTTATGCATAGACAGTATAGTCGACTCCATTTTAGAGTTTCAAGTTACTAGATTTTAAATACATTTTTGGGGATTCGGCGACAAAAACAAAGTTTTTTACCGAAATTTAAATCCCCAAAAATTCAATTTATTAACTTTTAATTAGACATTGATTAACTATAATAAAAAGATTGCTAAATTTAAAGGTCTTCCTTTTTTTTGTAAAAAAAGTGTTTAAATTCAAATTTAACAACATTTACTATCAATTGATAAATTTATCCCCAAAACAATATTTTGGGGTTAAACAAATATGCCCAATAATTAAATGTTAAGTTGATCACCACGACGATACTGTAAATACGCCGTTACAAATAATCCTGTAATTGTTACTGGAACAAGACCAAGCACAATACCTGATAAAAGTGGTTCTACCATAGACTTTGTAATTTTTTTAAATTAATTTAATTTTTAAAAGACCAAGATAACATGTTAATGTAATTACCAGGGCACTTAGTAATAAAGCAATATAACTAAAAACGGTTACCATTTTTTAAAATCCTCAACGCATTAAGAACCCACTCTTTTCTAGCGGGTACATAAATTAAAAGTTCATTTCTGCTAATTGAACTTTTTCGAATTGTTTTTTCTTAAGTACTAAGAAAACTTGAGCTAAAAGAACAAACAGGAAGAACACTAATAAACCTTGAATACGGCTTGGATTTTGTAAAACGATTTCTGTTTCACCTTGACCGAAACCACCAACATTAGGGTTTGTAGTTAACGCTTGATCTAACGTAACAGTATCACCAACTTTAACTACTAATTCTGGACCTGGTGGAAGTTTATCAGAAACAACATCTCCAGTTGTTGTTTCAATTGTTACAACATAACCACCCTTAGGTTCTACAGGTTCAATTCCAGTGATTTTCCCAGCAGCAGAGGTTGTATAAATTGTATTATTACTTTTTGATCCATCTGGATACACCTGACCACGACCACGATTTCCGCCTAAATAAATAGGGTATTTTAAATAAGAAACTGATTTAGTTTTTGCCGGATCTGGGGATAAAATAGGAACCACCATTTCACTGTATTTTTTGCCCGGTACAGGTCCTACCACTAAAATATTTTTCTTCTCAGGACTATATGGTTGGAAATAAAGTTTTCCTACTTTTGCTTTCATTTCTTCCGGAATTCGATCTGGCGGAGCCACCTCAAAACCTTCCGGTAAAATTAAAACCGCACCAACATTTAAATCACCTTTTTTTCCATTTGCTAAAACTTGTTTTACTTGTTTATCATATGGAATTTTTACCACAGCTTCGAAAACTGTATCCGGTAAAACTGCTTGAGGTACTTCGATTTCAACAGATTTTTCTGCTAAATGACAATTTGCACAAACAATTCGGCCGTTAGCCTCGCGAGGGTTTTCATAATTTTGTTGCGCAAAAATGGGATAAGCGTAACTGGATGAACTTAAAAAGAAACTAGAAGCTACAACAAAAAGTACTGTAGATGCACTTTTTGAGAAAGCAGAGATTTTCTCAGTAGTTAATTCTAAACTTTTAAAATTATACATAGAATTGTGTATCAATATACCAAATGAAATTTTCTTCTCGAGAAAAATGAAAAAACTTTGTCTCTTTACCTCTTAAACCAAACACAAAAAAATTTGTTGGTTAATTGGGGAGGTTTTCAACCAGAAATTGTTCTTTTTTTTGAAAAAAAAAGAACAAATCTCTTGGGCTAGTGCCAAAAAAAGAAAGTATCAACTTTTCTTTTTTTGTTTTTTAAGAGAATTGCTTTTGATAAAATTTCATTTTTTTCTTATTCTATTATAACGTAAGTCTAAAAATTGTTAAAATAGTACTAATTGATTTGATAAAAAAAATTAGGTATACTAGGAGTCAATTAGAGAATCTTAAACTTATAAAAGTTACCAATCGTTTTGAAATCGGCGAAATTTTTGATTCCTTCGACGTACATCAAAACTAATTCAAAAAAGCTCTCGAAAAAACTTATTTTTTTCTGATAAGAGAGATTTTGCTCTAGGTAACTGTCTTTTCCAAAAATAGAATTTTTGGGATAAAAATTCTTTTAGTAAAAAAACTAAATTATCCGCTTCCCTTTCTTTTTCAAAAAAAAAAAAAGAAAACCGAAACAAAGTTGATCCCAAAAAGACAATTTTTGGGAAAGGGGCGATGTTGGTTTAACCAACCAGAATGCGACTAGTCGTATCGATAATTAACATTTTTTAAACCAAATCCTTTTAGTTATGAATACAGTTATTGAAAATTCATTAGAACAAGCCCGTCCAGTTTTCCCGTTTACAGCAATTGTTGGTCAAGAAGAAATGAAATTAGCTTTAATTTTAAATGTTATTGACCCTAAAATCGGCGGAGTAATGATTATGGGAGATCGAGGAACAGGAAAATCCACTACTGTAAGAGCTTTAGTTGACCTGTTACCTGAAATTCAAGTCGTTGCTGATGATCCTTTCAATTCAGATCCTACAGATCCAGAATTAATGAGTCAAGAAGTTCGTGAAAGACTTCAACGTAATGAAACATTACCTGTTACTACAAAAAAAATCTCTATGGTTGATTTACCTTTAGGGGCTACTGAAGATCGTGTTTGTGGTACTATTGATATTGAAAAAGCTTTAACAGAAGGTGTAAAAGCTTTTGAGCCAGGTCTTCTTGCAAAAGCAAATCGAGGAATTCTTTATGTTGATGAAGTTAACCTCCTTGATGATCATCTTGTTGACGTATTATTAGATTCAGCAGCATCTGGATGGAATACGGTTGAACGTGAAGGTATTTCGATTAGTCATCCAGCACGTTTTATTCTGGTGGGATCTGGAAATCCTGAAGAAGGTGAACTTCGACCACAATTGTTAGATCGGTTTGGGATGCATGCCCAAATTGGTACAGTAAAAGAACCAAATTTACGTGTTCAAATCGTTGAACAACGTGCAAGTTTTGATGCAGCACCACTGGAGTTTCGTCAAACTTATCAAGATTCTCAAAAACAATTAGCTAATCAAATTATTGAAGCTCGAGCTCTTCTTCCAAAAATTCAATTGGACTATGATTTTCGTGTTAAAATTTCTCAAATTTGTTCTGAATTAGATGTTGATGGTTTACGTGGCGATTTAGTTACAAATCGTGCAAGCAAAGCTATTGCTGCTTTTGAAGGAAGAACTGAAGTAACTCCAGAAGATATTTTTCGAGTAATTCCACTCTGTTTACGTCACCGATTACGTAAAGATCCGTTAGAGTCAATTGATTCTGGTGATAAAGTTCGAGATATTTTTAAACGCGTTTTCGGATATGTTTAATAATTCTTAACTTTAATCTTGCCTTTACCCGCGAGAATCTCGCGGGTAGTTTTCAAAGCAATTTAAATTTAATTATAATCGGTTTGAGTTTTATCAGTTTTTTAAATTAAAAAACGAGTTTCAAATTGATTGAAAACAGAAAATTATAATTTTCTTTTTTATTGACAAAAACCAAAAATATTTTGTTTTGATAAACAAAATAAAGTTTATTTAAATTTAAAAGTCTCAAAGAGGTTTAATTTGAGAAATTTTAAAAAATTGAGGATAACTAAAAAAAAAAAAAGGGCTCATCGTCTAACGGATAAGACACGCGCCTTCTAAGCGTGCAATGTAGGTTCGATTCCTACTGAGCTCAAATCTTTAATTGGACCGAATCTGACAAAAAATTAAATCTCAAACTCTTCTCCAAATTTCGTTAATTTGGAGAAGAGTTTGATAACAAACTCATTACGCAATTTTTACTTTTGCGCCAGCTTCTTCTAATTGCTGTTTTGCTGACTCAGCGTCGTCTTTAGAAATTCCCTGTTGAATTGATTTTGGTAAAGAAGTAATAGCTTCTTTTGCTTCTTTTAAATCAAGAGAGGTTAAATTTCGAACTACTTTTAGAACAGGAACACGTTTGTCACTAGGAACATCTTCAATAATGACATCAAATGTTGTTTTTTCTTCAACAGCTTCTGCAGCTGCTGCACCCGCAGCACCAGGCGCGGCAAGAAAACCACCACCTACGGGAGCTGAAGCATCAACACCAAAAGTTTCTTCAATTTGTGAAACTAATTCTGCTGCTTCTAATAAAGTAATTGATTTTAATTTTTCAATAATTTCGTTTGTTGTTGTAGACATATTCAATTGTCTCCTTTAATTTAAATAAATAATAAGATTCTTAAACAAAAAAATTTGTAATACTTTAACAAAAAATTTCATTTTTAAGAACGACAAAAAGTAAAAAATACTTACCCAAACCCAATCTTATAGAGATTGATACATTTGTCAAAGACCTTTTTATAATGTTTTACTAATTGTAAAAAATAGACAAAAATATTGTTTTTGCCAAAAAATGAAGTTTCATTTTGATTTTTTTTCAAAATTAACGTTTTGAAAATTGTGGAGCTTTACGAGCTTTTTTCAAACCATATTTTCGACGTTCTTTAATACGAGCATCTCTTGTTAAAAAACCTGGCTTTTTAAAAGATTTTCTGTAATCTGGAAAAAGTTCTACAAAAGCTTTACTTAAAGCTAATCGAATTGCTTGCGCTTGGGCACTTAATCCCCCACCTTGAACAAAAACATACGCATCATATTTTGCTTCACTTTTGACAAGTTCGCTCGCATTAACTAGATTTTGCAAATAGACAGCATTATTTTGAAAATAATCAGAAGCACTTTTTCCATTTACAACAATACTTGTTCCTGAACCAGGAACTAATTGTACACGAGCCATAGCTGTTTTTCGTCCACCAGAATGACTTGAATGGGATATAGATTTTGTAATCATTATACTTTTGAACTTTGTTTAAATTCTGTTGACAAAAATTTTGTCACGGAAATTGTTAACACTTTAATTTTTATTTGGAATTTCTAACTTATGAAAATAATTTGACAAATGTTATCTCTATTATTTACTCATAGTAGCAAATTGGTAAAATAAAGATGTTAAATTTTTTAATGCAAATTGGACAGTTTCTTGTGGGCTCTGACTGCCATCAGTCCAAACTTCTAAAACAATATATTCTGATCCTTGTTTTACATTAAGTGACTTAATTACATAATTTACTTTTTGAACTGGCATGGGAACTGTATCAAAAACAAATTTTCGGGTTTTCTGTTCACCAGGAGAAGTACTTTTACTTGTTAAAATCTGATGAGGTCGTCGCATTTGTAAATCAAAACGAAGCAAAAATTCTCCATTGCTTGTCAAAGTTGCTATAGGTAAATTAGGATCAATACATTTTACCGTTAAAGGAAGTTTTAAATCATTTGCAGTTAATTTTCCCGGTCCAGCACTTTTTACGAACCCTGTTGCTTGAAAACTTTCTAATTCTGTAATGTTTGGATTACAGGGTGCAAAAACCAATTTTTTAAGATTTAAAAGAATATCTAAAACTGTTTCTTCGACACCAGGAAGTGTTGCAAATTCATGGCTTGCTCCTTCAATTATTACATCTGTCATAACAAGACCAGGAATTTCTGAAAGCAACGTTCTTCGTAGTGCATTAGCAAATGTCAACGATTGGCCGCGTAAAAATGTACCTAGATGAAATCTAGCATAATGTGAACCTTGTTCTTGAATTCGTGAATCCACACAAGAGAAAAATAAATTTTGAAATTTCGTCATAAACTATGTGGGAGGGTCACATTTTAGACCAATAGGTTAAAAACAGGAGTCAATAACTGTACAAAAACTGGATTGTTCCCAAATTAGGATAATTTGGGACAGATAATCGACTACTAGATTCGACGTTTTTTAGGCGGTCTACACCCATTATGCGGAATAGGAGTAATATCTCTAATAATTGTAATATTGAGCCCAGCGTCACGTAAGCCACGTAAAGCAGCTTCTCGACCAGCTCCAGCGCCTTTGACATTTACTCTAATTTCTCGCATTCCTTGACTAACACAAGTTTGTGCTGCATTTTCAGCTGCTTGTTTGGCAGCTAATGGTGTTTTTTTACGTGCACCTTTGAATCCACAAGCACCTGCAGATGACCAGGCTAAAACATTTCCTTTGTTGTTTGTAATAGTAACAATGGTGTTGTTAAATGTAGATTGAATATGAGCCACACCCTGGCTTACTTTTTCACGAAATTTTTTTTTCGCGCTTTTCTCTATTTTTTTTGCCATAAACCTTTTAATTTTTTTTATAAACGCTGACAAAAACAAAGTTTTTGTCATTAACCGTAATTTTTTTTTAATTCACCAAATAGGATCCATTTGATTTAAAATTTATCAAAAAAAATTACGAAGTGTTTATTCAAGGGATATTCCAAAATCCAAGCATTTTGGTTTACTGAATCATTCAATCAAAACTCAAACTTTTTTAACAATAAACCCTTAGTAAGGTTCTTTTAAACAAAATTTTAAAATTGGCGACTCTTTGTGTACCCGCTATAATCTAGCGGGGCTTCAAATTTTTCGAATCAAAATATTTAATTTTTCTAAAAGTTCCGATAGTGTTTTTTTGTCACAGATTTTAACCTTGACGTTGTTTATGTTTTGGATTTTGACAAATGACGCGTAAAGTCCCTTTTCGTCGAATTAATCGACATTTATCACACATTTTTTTGACTGAAGGACGAACTTTCATAATGACGTTTTTTTTCTTTTTCTAGAACCCGCTATGTTAGATTGGGTATAAACCAGCAAAATTAAGTTTTACCGCCAGGTCGAAGCCGAAATGTAATACGTCCACGACGTAAATCGTAAGGACTTAATTCAACCGCAACCCGATCACCTAATAATATACGAATATAATTGCGTCGTATTTTGCCAGAAACATGAGCTAAAACGAGAAACCCGTTTTCAAGTTTCACGCGAAACATTCCGTTTGACAAACATTGGGTTACGACGCCTTCCATCTCAATAAGATCAATGTTTTTTCGACTCAAAGGCCTCCTTCTTTGGGCAAAAGTTTATTTTACCCCTTTGTTGGATATTGAAAATTACAGAGTTTCGCTTTCCATTCGATAAATTTCTAAACTTTTACTTGTGCCAAATTTTATCAAATTGGTTTTACTAAAAAAAGTGTTAGAAAATTTACCAAATTTAAGAGATTTGGTACAAATTACAAATTAAACTAAATTCATTTTAGTACCCTTAAAAAATAAATTTATTTACCAAACAGAACAAAGAATTTCTCCACCAAGACGAGATTTTCGTGCTTGACGATCTGTCATCAAACCTTTTGATGTAGAAAGAATTAAAATTCCCAGACCTCCGAGAACTTTTGGTATTTCTCTCGAATTCGTATAAATTCTTAATCCAGGTTTACTAATTCGTTTTAAATTAGTAATACAAGGTTTTCCTAACCCACCACTTCCAACTGATGTTGTTTTTTGGTATTTTAATTCAATAATAAGTTCATTACTATGGGTTTCGGAAACATAAAATTTCTCAATAAAACCTTCTTGTTCCAAAATTTGACAAATTTTTTCATGAACTTTGGTTCTTGAGAGTGACACGCTCGTTTTATAAGCTAAATTAGCATTTCGAATTCGTGTCAACATGTCGCTGATTGTATCGTTTACCATGTTTTCAAACTTTAGATTTTTTTTGAACAAAAGCTGGACTTTGACCTTTTTTGAAAAACAATCCCAAAATATTTGTTTGGTTTTCAACCAGCTCTTGGGAAAATGAATTCTTAAAAATTCAAAGAATGACAAAAAAGGTCAAAGCTAGTCTTTGACCTGTACCAACTTCTTTAATGGGCTCTAACAAGTTTATAGATAGAAGAAAAAACAATATCTTAAAATAAGATTTTTTTGCAGTTCTGTAAAAAAAAATTTTTTAATTTCTCGTTCTGTAATCTCAAAAGTTTCTTAAAATTTTTTCATCGCAGAGGGCTTCGATCTTTTTCAAAAATTAGTGAAATTCCACCCCCACGTCTTGTATCCAAAAGTTTGTTAAAACCATTTACTAGAACAAAAAAATAAACAAATTTTAAAAAATTTTTTAGCTGTTTGTTTCATAGTAAGGACAGGTTCTAGCAGCATTCTTTAAAAAAGAATAAGCCCAGCCCAAAAAATTCATTTTTGGGTAGTTTTTACGATTACCTTTTAATTTTTAAAAGGCATTCCAAATGTTTTTAATAAAGCCATAGCTTCTTGATCAGTCTTTGCTGTTGTCACAATTGAGACATCCATACCACGAATCTGATCAATTTTATCATAATCAATTTCAGGAAACATCAATTGTTCTTCAAGACCAAGACTATAATTTCCATGCCCATCAAAACTCTTCGCACTTACACCTTGAAAATCACGAATACGAGGAAGAGCCAAATTGATCAGACGGTCTAAAAAGGCATACATTTTTTCTCCCCGTAATGTAACAACTACACCAACTGGCATTTTTTGACGAAGTTTAAAACTTGCGATCGCTTTTTTAGAACGTGTCACTACACCTTGTTGCCCTGTAATCATACTGAGTTCTTTGGAGCATGACTCTAAAAGTTTGGCATTTTGTGAAGCATCACCGAGACCTCGATTAATGACAATCTTATCTAATTTTGGAACTTGATGTTTATTTTTATAATGAAATTGTTCTATCAACTTAGGTATACTTTGTTGTTGATAAAAATTTTCTAGTCGTTGCACCATATTCAAAAGTCTCTTTTATGAATTTTTAGTTTTCTATTGACTGTATTTGTACCAAATTCTTTTTTTTAGATCTTGATTGATTTTTAATTTTAGAATTAACTCGAATATCTAATAAAAAGTATTTTTTTGGTTTTATTGTTCCAAAATTTGGAAAATTTTGTAGTAATTTTGTTTACAACAATAATTTGATTTGAATACGTTTCTTTCCCAAAAAGATAATTTAATCCCAAAAAAATTATTTTGGTTTTCGTTTTTTTTTGAAAAAAAAAATTGAGAACAGGACCAAATTTTCTTTTTTAGAAAGTGTCAATGGACTTTATAACACTTCCGGTGCAAGTGAAATGATTTTTGTAAAATTACCATCACGTAATTCACGTGCCACCGGCCCAAAAACTCGAGTGCCGCGAGGATTATTTTCTTTATTTATAATAACTGCTGCATTTTCATCAAAACGGATACTTGTTCCATTAAGGCGTCGAACATTTTTCCGTGTACGAACAATAACTGCACGAACAATATCAGATTTTTTTACAGGCATATTCGGAGTAGCATCTTTCACTACAGCTATGATAATATCACCAACGGTAGCTGCTCTTTGTTTACCACCCCCTAAAACTCGAATACACATTAGTTCACGAGCACCTGTATTATCTGCAACTCGAAGATATGTTTGTGGTTGAATCATAACACTACCTTTTCCAAATTTTTTATTTCACAAGAATTTGTGTTTTTACTGGTAATTTGGAAGCCGCTAAACGAAGAGCTACTCGAGCTACACTTTCAGGGACTCCTTTTAATTCATAAAGAATTTTACCCGGTTTTACGACCGCTACCCAAAATTCTGGAGCTCCTTTCCCAGAGCCCATTCGTGTTTCTGCTGGACGCATTGTAACCGGTTTATCTGGAAACAATCGAATCCAAATTTGACCACCTCGCCGAACTTGTCGTGTCATTGCACGTCGAGCCGCTTCGATTTGTCGAGATGTAATCCAAGAAGCTTCTAAAGTTTGTAATGCATAATCACCAAACACCAAAGTATTTCCACGAGAAGCTTTCCCTCTCATACGACCTCGATGGTGTTTACGATATTTAGTTCGTTTTGGACTTAACATAAACCTGTTTATTTATTAATTTAACTTTCTTTTAGGTTACTTACTCGTGTTAAACGTTCACCACGAAATACCCAAATTTTGATTCCTAATAAGCCAAAAATTGTTTTTGCTGATTTAGAAGAATAGTCAATATCTGCACGTAATGTTTGTAAAGGAACAGGACCTTCACGCACATCCTCAGAACGGGCGATGTCTGCACCGTTTAAACGACCAGAAACTTGTACTTTAATTCCTTTTACACCAGCACGTAAAGCTCTTTGAACTGTTTGTCTCATAGCACGTCGAAAAGGTTTTCGTTGTTCTAAATCTTCGACAAGCTTTTCAGCAAGAACTGCTGCATGTGAATCTGGTTCTTGTAGAGGTTTAATAGATAAACTTAAAAGAATTTGACCTGGATCTGATAAATTTCTTTTTCTATAAAAAACTCTTAATCGATTTACAAGTTCATCTCGTAAACGATCTAATCCTTTTGTATCACGCCCTAAAAAGAGGGCTGGACGAGCAGCATAAATCTCAATTCCTAAGGAAGGTGGCTCAAGATCTCTTCTTTCTATTTCAATATTTGTGATTCCAGCACCAAGATAAGTTTTTAAAAGATAATTTCTTAAAAAACTAGCATCTTGAATCCATAAAGCTGATTTTTCAGGAGTTGTGCACCAATAACTTTGATGTTTTTGGGTGATTCCGAGACGAAATCCAACTGGATGTACTTTTTGTCCCATAAGCTGTTTATCGTTTTGATTTTTTATCTTTTTTCACATGACCTCGAAATGTGCGAGTTGGGGCAAATTCACCTAATTTATGCCCTACCATTTGATCCGTAATAAACACTGGGATATGTTCGCGTCCATTGTGGACAGCAATCGTATGCCCAATCATGACCGGAACAATTGTGGATGCACGCGACCATGTTTTAATAACTTTCTTATCACCTTGTGTATTTAATCGTTCAACTTTTTGAAGTAAATGATCTGCCACAAAAGGGGCTTTTTTTAATGATCTTGCCATATGTTTCTACACCACTCCCTATTATTTTCTTCGTTGAAGAATTAGAGCAGCACTAAATTTTTTACGTTTCCGAGTTTTAGCGCCTAACGCAGGTTTTCCCCACGGACTTACTGGGCGAGATCGACCGATTGGAGCACGGCCCTCACCACCACCATGCGGGTGATCAACTGGATTCATTGCGGATCCACGAACATGTGGACGACGCCCTAACCAACGTTTTCGCCCTGCTTTTCCTAAAGTCAAATTAAAAGCATCAACATTGCCAACACGACCAATAGTCGCCCAACAATTTTGTGAAACTAAACGAACCTCTCCAGAAGGAAGTCGAAGAGTTACCCAAACACCTTCTTTTGCAACAATTTGTGCAACTGTTCCTGCGGCTCTAACTAACTGACCACCGGATCCTGGTTGTAACTCCACATTATGAACTTCCGTGCCTAATGGAATGTTGACTAAAGGTAAACAATTTCCAACAGCAATTGTAGCTTCTGGTGAAGCAATAATAGTATCTCCTATTTGTAACCCAACTGGATGTAAAATATAACGTTTTTCACCATCTTGGTAATTAACTAAAGCAATTCTAGAATTTCGGTTAGGGTCATATTCAATATGAGTTACTTTAGCTGGGATATTTACTTTTGTTCTTCCGAAATCGATATCACGATAGAGTCTTTTATGACCACCACCACGATGTCGACTTGTAATAATTCCTCGATTATTTCGTCCTTTCGAACGAGACCACCAGGTTGTTAAACTTTTTTCAGGTTTCTTTGAGGCCACTTCTGAAAAGTCTAAGACAGAGCCATGTCGTGTCCCTGGTGTGGCAGCTTTAAAAAAACGAATAGCCATATTCTAAGTTGAATGTGTGTTATTTCAATAAAGTCACGTCAGAATCCACAGTGACAATTACTCGTTTGTAACTAGGTTTTGAACCGAGTCGATTTGTTTTTCGTGGAGGCCTATGTGTGTTTACTGCCAGCACTTTCACATTAAAAAACTCTTCAATGAGTTTTCGAATTTGCGGTTTTGTGAGTCTTACGTCTACATCGAAACTTAATTGATTATTTTCAACTAATCGAGTAGCTTTTTCCGTACGAATCACTGGATATTTCACCAAGTCTAGCATCATAAGTACGTTTTTTGTAAATAATTTCTATAGACAGTATGTCTTTTTTTTTTTTTTAAGAAGAAACAAACTTTCTTCTTAAAAAAAAAAAAAATTGTATCTTTTTTAAAGAAAAAAGAGTTGGTTGTCCCTAACTCTTTTCTTTGAGTTCTCATATCCCAAATTTAAAAATTCGAGACACCCTGTTTTTTCTTTAAAAAAGTTTTTCTATGAAAAATAATACAGGAAATAAATTATTTTTTATAGTTAGTAAAAAAATTTAAAAGTTTAAAAATTATTCAATCATATTATGATAGGTCGCTACAGTAGAAGGAGATATCTTGTTTAAAGAACGGAAAATCCAATATTTAAATACAGTGTCTAAAAAAACAGGAAATGTTGCTACAAAAAGAGACATAAATTCTCCATTTTCAGGTAATCCAAAATGACGTAATAACCATTCTAAAAAAACTTCCCATCCACGCGGGGAGTGAAATCCAACCAACAAATCTGTACCTAAAATTAATAAAAAAGATTTTGTCGTATCACTTAAACTATATAAAGATTCTGACAAAAAGGATTTCAAAATTATAATTTGAGGTTTTAACAATATAAAAACAACACTTAAACTTAAAAAACTTAAAAAATCAGCAAAAAGATTACTTATTGCCTCTATACTTTCAAGATTATAATTTTTTGCAATTTCAAATGTTTGTTTTTGAAGTTCTTTTGAAAAATTAAGCGGTTGATCAAAAACAGTAGGATTTACAAAAGACTCAAAATAGATTTTTTCTTCAAATCGGTGTAAATCTGCTAAGGCTCTATTTTCTTGATATGAATTTAAAAAAATTTCAGTATGGCTTTGATTCCAAAGATATTCGACTCCAGGTTTAATCAGAAACGATTTAGAAATTATATTGACAAGTAATGGAACAACAATTAAAGTTATTAAGCACCTTACAGAAACAATAACTTGGTAGCGTGAAATTCGAAATTCTTGAATAACAAGCATTTCAGCACCTGGAAGCAATTGTTTTCGAAATCTTTCAAAAGTTCGAATAATTGATCGTGGTATTAATCCAGTTTGTTCTATTGTTCGTTTTTTCATAGAACGTTTACCCATTTTTTTTCTTTAAGAAAAAAACCCTCTTTAGGAGCCTTTTTTGTAAGACCGGCTATAATCTAGCGAGTACGCGTCATAGCAGATTTTATTTCCTTTTTTATTAAAACCTCATATTTTATTTTTATATGAGAAAAAAATTGGTTCCCAATTTTAAAACTAAAATCGATCGTAAATTTCAAAAATTGGGACTGAAAACCTTTTAGAATGAATTTTATTATATTAAATGAGACAGAGCAACTCCTGAATGCAATGTAAATCAAGTAAGACCTGAAACTACAAATTTTGTTTTTTAAAATTATTCGCCAACTAAAGCATCAAAAACATAGTCTTTAGAAAATAGTTGGCGAATAATTTGTTTTATACCAGGGCTTTTTTTTTAAAGATTAGCTTCAGCTCTTGGTTTTCAACCAGAGCTTTCATGAAAGCTCTTGGAAAATAGTTTAAAAAACTTTTAACTCAAGGCCGAATTCGAAAAATTGTTTTTAGGTCGGTTTGACCCTATATCAAAAATTTTTTAGTGAATTTAAATTTTTATTTTTGTAGAATTAGAGAAAAATCATTAAATACCTTCTAATGACACTTGTAAAAATTTAGCCAACTCAGCAGCTTGAGTTTCGATTTGTTGAATACTTAAAGGTTGTCCTGCTCGTGTTAATGGAATTTCTCGATTTCCACGTAATTTTAAATATATTATGCGTTTTGGATTGATTCCTTCTTGAATTTCAACTCGGATACTTTGAATTTCTTGAATTGGATATTGAAGATCAATACGGCGATTTTTGCCTGGAAATCCCCAACGAAAAATCCGAACATACCCGGTTTGACGATTAAATTCATTAAAACCTTCACCTAAGTTCCATAGAATAATGAGCCAAATATAAGTTCCTAAGACTAAGCCCAGTACTCCATAAAAACACATTACTAAGCCTTGTGGAAAAAATTGAATGGTTGGAGATTTAAGAAGAGAGAAGAATGGAATCTCAAAATAACTTGAAAGTCCAGTCAACAAAAAGCCAATTCCTCCAAGACACAGCAAAGAACCCCAAACATAATTACCAAAGCGTCTTGCGCCAGGAACTTCATAACGAATAATAGGTTCTTGAGTTATCATCTTTTTTAACTACTGTGTTTATTTAAATTAGAGTTAAGTATTGAACAACTTGTTTTTGATGTCTAACTTTACTAAAACTCAAAATGTTAATTTTTGTAAAATTCGGTTACAACTAAATCAAAAAGGTTCTTTTCTACCTTTACCGAATTGCTTAAATTTGCTTCTAGTGAAACCATTTAAATAAAATTATTGGTTCACCCAAATTTCTGGTAATGTTTCAAATTTTTCTTTTAATCGAGTTGCTTTACCTGTTCGATTACGTAAATAATACAATTTTGCACGAGATACCTGAGCTCTTCTGAGAATTTGAACATTAGCAACACAAGGAGCATAGAGAGGGAACACACGTTCCACACCAACACCTTGTAAGCTTTTTCGAACAGTTACTGTTGAATTTGCTCCTGCTTGATGTTTTGCGATTACAGTTCCTTCAAAAGGTTGAACACGTTGTTTATTACCTTCTTGAATTGAAACACCAATTCGTACTAAATCCCCGACACGAATATCAGGTAACTCTGTTTTCATTGTTCCAGCTTGAATAGTCTGGACAAGTTCTTGAAGTTTAGTCATAAAAGTTACCATTTCGGACTTTATTTTGATTTTTAACCAAAAACTTTGATAAAAATATTTCGAAATGCTTGGCCATTTTTTTTGAACAACCCGAGTCCCAATTCTTTTTAAAAAATTAAGCTTTGACTGTCTAACCCCAAAAGAGTTTTTTAGGGAGAGATTGAGAATTTGGCTCTTACAAAAATGGTATTTGAAACTGATTTTATCAAACGGTTTTAGTGGTTTTTGACCTCTTTACGGATTTGACGAATTGTTTTAATTGTACTTTTCTAGTTTCTTTCTAAAATAAAAAAAATATCTAAGTTTAAGAAAATGTTTAATTTAATAAAAAAAATGATAATTTTCTCCTTTTTGGTCGGAATTAGAAAATTTTGAAAAAGATACAAATTAAAATTTTCATAGCCAAATAATGACTAATGGTCAAAAAAAAAGAAATCTAAAGGATATACCTTAATCATAAAAACTCTGTTTTAAATCCCAAATTTAAACCAAAACAGCTTTTTTTGCAGTTCTGCAAAAAAAAGAATTCAAAAAGAAAATTACAATTTTCTTTTTGAATTCAGTATTGGCCTCTATCTATTCCGCTCTGTCAGAGCGGAAGAAATTGAAAAAATTGGAAAGGTCCTTTGAGTTTTACTCTTGGAAGTAAAAGTGGCAAAGTTAATTTTATTTTTAATTAACAATTGTAGAAACTACACCGGCACCTACTGTGCGACCACCTTCACGAATCGCAAAACGCATTCCTTTTTCGATTGCAATTGGTTGAATAAGTTCAACAATCATTTTGATTCGATCACCAGGCATAACCATCTGTGTTGCACTATCATCATCAGCACGGAATGATTCAATCTTTCCTGTTACATCTGTTGTACGAACATAAAATTGTGGTCGATAACCTGGGAAAAATGGAGTATGACGCCCTCCTTCTTCTTTAGTTAATACATAAACTTGTGCTTCAAATTTTGTATGAGGTTTAATGCTTCCTGGTTTTGCTAAAACCATACCACGCTCAATATCTGTTTTTTGAACACCACGTAATAAAATTCCAACATTATCACCCGCAACACTTTCATCTAATGTTTTTTGGAACATTTCTAAACCAGTTACAGTTATTGTTTTTGTATCGCGTAACCCAACAAGTTCAACTGTATCACCAATTTTCACACAACCACGTTCTACACGACCTGTTGCAACTGTTCCTCTACCTGTAATAGAAAATACATCTTCAATAGCCATTAAAAATGGTTTATCTGTTTCACGTTCAGGTGTTGGGATGTAAGTATCTACTTGATCCATGAGGTTAAAAATTTTATCAACCCATTTATTCTCACCAGGTTTTGTTTGAGGGTTTTCAGTTAATGCTTCTAAAGCTAAAAGAGCTGAACCTGCAACAATTGGAATTTCATCACCAGGGAATTCATATTTATCTAATGTTTCACGAATTTCCAGCTCAACAAGTTCTAATAATTCTGCATCATCAACTTGATCTTCTTTATTTAAAAACACAACGATGTTTGGAACACCTACTTGTTTTGCTAAAAGTAAATGTTCTTTTGTTTGTGGCATTGGGCCATCTGCACCTGATACGACAAGAATCCCACCGTCCATTTGAGCAGCTCCTGTAATCATGTTTTTTACATAATCAGCATGACCTGGACAATCGACGTGAGCATAGTGACGAGATTCAGTTTCGTATTCTACGTGAGCTGTGTTAATTGTAATTCCACGTGCTTTTTCTTCTGGTGCAGAATCAATATCATCATATTTACGACCTTTTGCACCACCACGGGCAGCTAAAGCCATAGTAATTGCAGCTGTTAGTGTTGTTTTACCGTGATCTACGTGACCAATTGTTCCAATGTTTACGTGCGGTTTTTTACGTTCAAATTTTTCACGTGCCATAAAAATTTTCCTTTACTGTAATATGTAATTATATCTTTGATTTTGATAATGTTGGCTGTGCCAACTTTCACTAAGGTAAATTCTCTGAGTGTTTATGTTTAAAAGTGTACTCAATGAAAGAAATATAATGATCCTAAATATGTTTTTTAACATTAATTCTCAAGAGCGAATGCTCTGGTGGAACCCAAAAACTGAATTTTTTGATTTAAATGGACTTCTAAAATTTGACAAAAAAACTTTTAAAAACGATATTTAGCAAAAGCTTTATTTGCATCGGCCATTTTATGTACTTCATCTCGTTTTCGTACAGCTAGCCCTGAATTTTTTGCAGCATCTAAAAGCTCACTTGTTAATTTTGTCGCCATTGGTCTTCCTGATTTATTACGACAAGCTGAAAGAATCCATCGGATTGCTAAAGCTGTTCCACGTTCTGGAGCTACTTCTAATGGAACTTGGTAGGTAGATCCCCCAATACGACGAGCTTTTACTTCGACAAGTGGAGTCGCATTGCGAATAGCTTGTTCAACAATAACTAATGGGTCTTGTTGTGTAGTATCTGCAACTTGATTCATACTTTCATAGCAAATTTTATATGCTAATGATTTTTTGCCTTCTCGCATTAGCTGACGAACTAAAAGTTCAACCAGACGACTATCATACACTGGATCAGGCATTACAATACGTTTTTTTGGAGTGCGTCGACGAGACATAGATTAAAGTTATTTTTTAGTTATTTTGGACGTTTGACACCATATTTGGAGCGACCTTGGCCACGATCTTTAACACCTGCCGAATCTAAAGTGCCACGAACGATATGATAGCGAACTCCTGGTAAATCTTTTACTCGTCCACCACGAACTAATACTACGGAATGCTCTTGTAAATTGTGGCCAATACCCGGAATATAAGCTGTGACTTCAAAACCAGAAGTAAGTCGAACACGAGCTACTTTACGTAAAGCTGAATTTGGTTTTTTAGGTGTTGTAGTATAAACCCGTGTACAAACACCACGTCGTTGTGGGCAGCTATTTAAAGCAGGGGATTTTGTCTTTTTTGAAAGACGAGTTCGCGCTGAGCGAACTAATTGTTGAATTGTAGGCATAGTTAAAATGTGTCACACTAGACTAAAAATTTTTATTCATTTTGGCTCCCTAATTTTGGATTTGGGCCAGAATCTTCCCAATCCGAATTATGAAAAGAGTAAAAGTCTTATACCAAAACTGGTATTTTTACTAATAGTACAATCTTTTTCGGTAATTTACTAGAAGCTAAAAACTGCTTTTTGTAGAAAGAAACCTGTACAAAAAAAAGATTTTGGTACAGGTCTAGATAGTTGCATATATCCTTCCTAATGATGATCAAGAAAGTTTTTGATAAAGGTTTAAGGTTGGCTTCGCATTATTAAAAAGCAGCAATTAAGGCATCCGGGAAAAATCTATTAATCTCAATTAAGAGACCAGCTACAACCGTTAAACTAACTAAAGTTAAAACAGGTGCTGTTGATAAATATGTAGTAAAATCTTTCATTTGGAAAGTCTCCTTTTTTTTGAAATATTGGTAAAATTAGAAGCGTTATTGATCCAAATTTAGAAAATTTTGGACAAAGACTGATCAAGGATTTCACCTTTCTGAAAAGTTTCGAAAAAATCAATTACTCTTTTCAAGATAACAAGAAGATGACTAATGTTCGTTTTTGTAACAGAAATTCTAACTATCTCAATTCGGCCCAAAAACAAGTTTTTAGGAAAATTTTGATAAAAAGTAAAAAAGTTAAATTTGGTGGATCAAACGAATTAAAAAACATTTTATTAACTCAACCAAATTCTTTGCCTAATCTACTAAATACTCTCTAGATTACTCAATACTTTGTATACCAAGACACTTGAAAAAATGTCATCTCTTGTGTAGACTAAAAAGAGTAATGATCTCTCGGGATGTAGCGCAGTTTGGTAGCGCTCCTGTTTTGGGAACAGGAGGTCGCAGGTTCGAATCCTGTCATCCCGAACGCCTTTAGTTCAGTTGGTAGAACGCAGGTTTCCAAAACCTGATGTCGTGGGTTCAAGTCCTACAAGGCGTGAAAACGTTTCTTTATTTTATTTTCTCAAAAAAAAATTGAGTTTGGTAGTTTTTTGATTTTTCAGAATTTAAAGGTCGAAGACCTCATTTTATTTTAAGTCTAAAAGTTGTTATTTTATCAAAAAGAGGAAAAACATTTTTATTTTTAGGAACAGAACTATTTAACTAATTTGAAAAAATAACAACTCTGATTTTCTACCAAGTCAACAATTAAAAAGAAGTTTTCCCTGTAATTTCATAATTAACAAACGGAAGTAAACCGCCCATTCGAGCTCGTTTAATGGCATTTGCCATAACACGTTGTTGTTTTGCTGTAAGGCCTGTTGATCTTCTAGATAAAATTTTTCCCTGTGGACTAATAAATTTTACTAATAATTTTGTATTTTTATAGTCGATCTGATAACGAGGTGCTGGTTGAGATGTACTAGAGACTTCAACCTTACCTTTTTTCGGAATTAAAACAGGAATCACTTTACGGCGATTTTTGAAAGATTTTTGAGTTTTTCGTTTTTGCTGAATTCCAGCCATTGCGTATTTTTACCTCCATCTAGATGTAGAAAATTTTTTTATTTTGATTAACAAAAATTTAATTACAAAAATTTAATAGAATTTTTGTTAATCAAATCTCGAAAATCGATGATGACAAAAAAAAGTATTTGTCAATAAAAAAGAAAATTAAAATTTTCTTTTTTATACCCTTAATTAATTTTTTATTAATAAAATTAATTGTTCAAAAGCCTGTTGATCACGAAGTGCAACTTGACTTAAAACTTTTCGATTAAGTTGAATTCCAGCTTTTTTCAAATTATGGCGAAATTCATTATAATTTAATCCATAAAAACGAGCAGCAGCGTTAAGGCGGGTAATCCAAAGTCCGCAAAATTCACGTTTTTTTTGTTGACGGTCGCGATATGAATAACTTAAAGCTTTCATTGTTTGTTGCTGCGCGCTTCTAAACAGTTTTGATGATGAACCTCGAAAACCACTTGCCAATTTGAGTACTTGTTTTCTACGTTTTCGGGCTACATTCCCTCGTTTTACTCGAGTCATTTTTAGTAATCCTTTTTAATTAAAAATTTTTTTATAAAACACAATAAGAAAAAATTTTCTTCTTTTGCACCCAGAACCTGGACTTTTTTTTAGAAAAAAAAATCCAAAACCTAAGAAATTAATTTAAGTTTTAATTTCAATTTTTAGTTGAACAAAAAGATTGAGCCCGTTCTAGCAAAGATTTTAAAACGAAATCTAATTGTTTTTTTAGTGAAAAATAAAAAATTTTTTTAAAATTGTTGAAATAGCGTTTCTAATTCTATCCACTCTTTGATCTTAATAACAAGATAAACTTCTTTTAATTTAATGTCAAAATAAGTTTTTATTTAAACCTGAATTCAGTAAGAAAGCCTTATGTAAACCTTTGTTTTAACTCTTTAATAAAAACAGGGTTTACCTAACAGGTTTTTCAATTGCAAATAGAAGATATTTTCATTGTAGTGTTTTATACAAAACTTGTCTACCCCCAGGGGAATTCGAATCCCCGTTTCCTCCGTGAAAGGGAGATGTCCTAGGCCTCTAGACGATGGGGGCTGTGAGTCATAATGTGATTAAGTATCTAATATAATAAAAAAATTCAGCGATTTTGTCAAGTTTTATTTTTTTCTTAAAGTTTTAAAAAATATACCAAATTTTTTACTGGAGCGGAGGTAGGATTCGAACCCACGGCCTTAAGGTTATGAGCCTTACGAGCTACCAGACTGCTCTACTCCGCTTTCTTTATAGACATCTTACTAAATTGAAAATTTTTTGTCAACAGATTGAGATATTCTAATTTAGTTAAAAATCAAAAGTTTTTTATTTACTCATATTTAATCACTCGAATTAATTGCACTAAACCCAAAGGTATGCTATTCTTAATAGAAGAAAAACCTAAAATTAAATTCCAATTTTTAAAACACAGTTTTTGGTTCAGGTTCGCTGATAATTTATTAAAAACCGCGGGTGCGGGTATAGCTCAGTGGTAGAGCGGCACCTTGCCAAGGTGCATGTCGCGCGTTCGAATCGCGTTACCCGCTTAGATCCCTTTAAAAACTAGGTATCGAAAAAAAACTGGAAAGGTGGCAGAGCGGTTGAATGCATCGGTTTTGAAAACCGACGTAGTTGTGAGACTACCGGGGGTTCGAATCCCCCCCTTTCCGAAAAGATCTCTTTTAAATCCCTTTACGTGAAGGGTAAAAAGTGCGTTAATGGTGTTTCCTGTAATATTAGAACTTTATTAAATTTATCAATTTGGGATCAAACCGAAAATCTTTGGTTTTAAGCAATTCGATCGAAGTGAAAATTTTTTTTCGTTAAAGTGTTTTAAAAACTTTTTTCTTTTTTTTATTTTACGATACAATAGTTAAGAGAAATAAGAAAAAAGTCTTTCGATAAAAAAATGAATTTTTTTATCAAAAGACTTCATCAATCTGAAGTTCATAAACCAAAAAGTGCAAAGCACTTACTAAGAGTAAGGAGTAAATTTTCAATGGAAGTAAATATCCTCGGCGTGATTGCAACAGCTTTATTTATTATTATCCCGACATCTTTTCTTTTAATTCTTTATGTAAAAACTGCTGCAACTGAACAAGAATAAAGTTTCCTTAAACAAATAACCTTAGACATTGTCAAAAACGACCCCAAAAAATACTTTTTGGGACAGTTTTTGTCATTCATAACTAAATTTTCGGGATTTGGTACAAATGAGCTCGAAAAAAACGAATGTAGTTTGAAATAAATTTATTTTTAATTTTTTGGATTTATTTGAAAAGAACCCAACTCGGCTTATAAGCTAAAACTTGTACCAAACACATTGTTTTTAATTCTAATTTTAAATAAGTGAAAAAATTTTCTGTTTCCTAACTGCAAATTTTTGAACAATTAGATAAAAATATCAGCAAAAGAATAAAGTTTTGACGAGAAATTTCTGAGAGTGGCCTAGCTTATTTCATTAGTTTAAGCTAAACATTATTTAATACTTTTATAAAGTCATATGAGATAGAATCCACGTCTTTCGGATAATCGTGAAATGCTTCGCAGATTGCTCGACGAGCAACCACGTGTGAAATTTTATATAAACTTTCCGCCTATGTTATGTTAGGAAAACTCACAGCGTTGTTACCGGAATTTATTGCACTGATTTACCATAATTGTTTAAGATCTGAAGATAGAAAAAACAAACTGAAAATATTTTCAGTTTGTTTTTTCATAATTTTTTTTTGGGCCGAGCTGGATTTGAACCAGCGTAGGCAAAGCCAGCGGATTTACAATCCGCCCCCATTAACCACTCGGGCATCGACCCATCATTTAGAGAGATTAACTAAAAACATAAAAGAATTTCAGTGTAATTTTAATTATTTTAGTTAATGAACTATTGAACGGTAAAGTTAAAAAAAACTGTTTTTTTTTGTAGTTTTGTTTTTCTTCTTGATTTTTAGTTTACTAAAGAGAAAATAAAAAAACAACTCGTGTTTTTTTTTTGTTTTTAGTAAAATATAGATACATTTCGTAATTCACTTAATGGGGATATGGCGGAATCGGCAGACGCAACGGACTTAAAGGTACAACTTCACTCATTTTTGAGCCTTTAAAAGGAAACTTTTAAAGTGAATGCTCTCAAATTCAGGGAAATTCATTATGAACAATCCTGAGTCAACTTAAAGTTTATTAATTTCAACTTTAAGAGGTGCAGAGACTCGACGGGAGCTATCCTAACAAGATACTTGAGATTTTCTCAGGCCAACCTTGAGGATAAAGAGAGAGTCCAGTTTCACAATCTGAAAATCCGTTGGTTCATTGAACCGTGAGAGTTCAAGTCTCTCTATCCCCAAAATAGAAAGTTCAAAAAACGTTTATTTCTACCAATTTTTTTTTGAAGAAAGGTAGACACTAGCTGCTCAAAAAACCAAAGTGAATCCTGTACAAACTTTTTCAAATTCTCTCTCTAATAAAAAACTGGGAGATTTTAAGAAAGAAACTAAACAAAGACACCGTTTTTTTAATTCAAGAATTTTTTTTAAATTTTAAATAGTTTTTGGTTGAAAAATATTTAATTTTTCAACCAAAGAGTTTTTTAATCCTATTATTTAGCTAAAGATTTCCAACTCATTGTAACATCGTCAAGAAGAACTGAACTGTTGTAAATTTCTAAAATAATTACAAGAAAAACTGCAAATAGAGCCATAAAAATACCCATTAATACAGTTGTGCCCCAACCAGGAGCTACTTTCCCATATTCAGAATTTAATGGTTTAAGAAGAGTTCCTAATGGAGTAGAAATTCCAGTATCTTCTGTTTTTACTTTTGATGTAGTTCCAGTTGCCATAATGTTTACGTTAAATTTTTTTGTTTTACTTTCTGTAAAAAAAATAAACTTAGTCCCAAGAGCTTTCTTCTTTTTTTTGAAAAAAAAAGATAGGCTCTGGTTGGAAACCTACCCAATATTTTTCAAATTTTGGATCAAAACTGAGAAAATTTTCATTTTCTTTTTTTGGGATAGTTTTTGTCTTAAAGTGAGAAAAAATTTCTTTTAGTCTTATTTTTAAAATTGGAACTTTAAAAAGTTCAAGTCAAAAAAATAAAGAAAAGAATTATAATCTTATTTTACTAATAATTTTAAAGCTATAGCCCTACCACAAAAACTTGATGTTTTAGCCATAGGTTTTAACTTTTCACGACTTTTCTATAAGTCTATTATATAATAACTTTTCAATTAGAAAAAAGTTTTAGCTATATTTATAAGAATAAAGTTTTTATTTTGCAAACAAATTTTTTTTGGGATCCAATGACTTTTTTTTCAAAGAAAATTGTCTTTATATGTTCAAACTTATTATTTAATTTATAAATATGTTTTACTAAAAGAAAGAAATCAATTTTTTTTGTTAAAATGAAAATAAGATATATTTTTATTTTGTTTTGACAGTTCTTAATCTGAAAAATTGTCTAAAAAAAGATTCGTTTTTCATTAGGTAAAAGTTAAAAAAAAAACAGAACTGATCTCAAAATTAATTTTTAAGACAATTGAATCTCATTTCAAAAGTTCTTTTGTAACAATTATTTAAGAATTTCAAAAAATTAACATCAAAAACACTGTTTTTGATAGAAAAACTAGTTTAAAAAAAATAATTAATAATTAGTGAGTTAGAGTTATTATGGAAAGCCCTGCTTTTTTCTTTACCATTTTTCTATGGTGTTTATTATTAAGTCTTACTGGCTATTCAATTTATGTTGGATTTGGTCCACCATCCCAACAACTTCAAGATCCTTTTGAAGATCATGAAGATTAAATAAATTCTTCTTAATTTACTAATTGAGACCAGAACTTGAATTAAAAAAAAGTTGATTTATTTGAAGAGTCAAAAAGCCGATTCTGAACTCGTGAGTTTTAAAACTCACGAGTTCAATTTCATTTCTTTTTTCCGTTTAGTTAAGAGAAAACTTAAAAAAGAATCACATTATTCAAAACGGTATACCTTTGAACTAAAAAGAAAGTTTTGGGTATTTGGGATTGCTTAAATCTCAATTTTTGAATAAAGCCTGTGTTTCTTAAAAATTTAGTTAACCCCATTCTTCGTGCTTTTTTTCTTGAAAAAAAGCACGAAGAATGAAAAACAGTTATCTTTCACGAAAAGCAAAATAATCTGTTTATTTTACAATACGTGGAGGTTCTCTAAAGAAAATGGCAAAAAAGATAATACCTAATGTTCCAACTAATAAAAAAGTATAAACTAATGCTTCCATAGAAAAAATTTCCCTGCGTTAGTAACAAAACACGGTTTTAATTCTAAAAATTAAAACCGTGTTTGTATAAAAAAATGAAAATCTTTAAACCAAAATTTAGATTATCGACAAACACTAAATATTTAGTGTTTGTCGATAATTGGAAAAGATTTTACACTGATTGGCGACGAGTTGAAGTATCACCAAGTTTTAAGAATGCACCAAATTCTACTTGTTCATCTAAATCTGCATCAATACCTGCAAACACATCTCGGAAGATTGTTCGTGCACCGTGCCAGATATGACCAAAGAAGAAAAGAAGAGCAAAACATAAATGAGCAAATGTAAACCAACCGCGTGGGCTTGTACGGAATACACCGTCTGATTGAAGAGTTGCACGATCAAATTCGAAAATTTCCCCTAATTGAGCACGTCGAGCATATTTTTTAACAGTTGCTGGATCACTAAATGTTACGCCATCTAATTCACCACCATAGAATGTTACAGAAACACCAACTTGTTCAATACTGTACTTAGACTCAGAACGACGGAAAGGCACATCCGCACGAACGATACCATCTTTATCTAAAAGAACAACAGGGAATGTTTCAAAGAATGTTGGCATACGACGAACAAAAAGTTCATTACCTTGTTTATCTTTGAAAACAGCATGACCTAACCAGCCTACTGCAATACCATCTCCACTGTTCATAGCACCTGCACGGAAAAGACCACCTTTAGCAGGGTTATTTCCAATGTAATCATAAAATGCTAATTTTTCAGGAATTTCTGCCCAAGCTTGTGATGCAGATTTTCCTTCAGAAAGACTTGTTTGTACACGACGTTCGATTTCTTGTTGGAAGAAACCTAAATCCCATTGATAACGAGTAGGACCAAAAAGTTCAATAGGTGTTGCTGCAGAACCATACCACATAGTACCAGAAACAACAAAAGCTGCCCAGAAAACGGCTGCAATACTGCTAGAAAGTACAGTTTCAATGTTCCCCATACGAAGACCATTATATAATCTTTGTGGTGGACGTACACAAAGGTGGAATAAACCAGCTAAAACACCTAAAATTCCAGCAGCAATGTGGTGAGCTGAAATACCACCTGGATTATAAGGATCAAACCCTGTAGCATCCCAAGAAGGAGCTACTGCTTGAACAGTTCCTGTAATACCATAAGGATCTGAAACCCAAATACCAGGACCAAAAACACCTGTTACATGGAAAGCTCCAAAGCCAAAACAAAGAAGTCCAGATAAAAATAAATGGATCCCAAAAATTTTTGGAAGATCTAAAGCTGGATTTGAAGTTCTTGGATCACGGAAAAGTTCAAGATCCCAATAAACCCAATGCCAAATTGATGCAGCAAAAAGTAAACCAGATAAAATAATGTGAGAAGCAGCAACGCCTTCATAACTCCAAATACCTGGATTTGCTGCTGTTTCACCACTAATTGTCCAGCCACCCCAAGATTGAGCAATACCTAAACGAGTCATAAAAGGTAAAACAAACATACCTTGACGCCACATTGGATTTAAAACTGGATCTGAAGGATCAAATACAGCAAGCTCATAAAAAGCCATTGAACCAGCCCAACCAGAAACTAATGAAGTATGCATTAAATGTACAGCAATTAAACGACCTGGATCGTTTAAAACTACCGTATGAACACGATACCAAGGAAGACCCATACGAAGTGATTTTTTGTAGTGATTTTTTTACTTTCTTTCTTTTCGTGTGAGGTGATTTTCAATTTGTGAATTACCTGATCATCAACGCTCAAACTTAATTTTTCTTATTTTTAGTATACCATAGCTTTGTTTTTTTCTTCTAAGTTTTTAGTAAACTAAGAACATTTTATGAGTCACATAAACAAAGTCATGCAATTTGGGGAAAATAAACTTAGTTCAAGTGAATCAAAGTAACTGGAATTAAAAATCATCTAGTTGAATCTTTATTATTCCCAAAACTTTCAGTTTCAGTTCTATTTTGACTAATTTCTAAAAATTTTTAAAACTCAAGCAAAAAATATTTTTTTATGAGAATCAAATCAAAAGAAACCTAAATGAATTTTTGTTTTTTTTCAAAAAAAAGAACGAAAGGATGTCCGAAATTCTTCTAATTAAAACGAAGAACTTTTTTCCTTTAATTTTTTAAGATTTTCCAGTATACTAAATCATAGATCTTTAGTTTTAGTATTATATCAAAAACTTAAGGAAAACTTTTAAACTATTTAAATAACTCTAACTATGCCAATAGGTGTTCCTAAAGTACCATTTCGTTTACCTGGCGAACCGTCAGCACAATGGGTTGATTTATATAACCGATTATATCGTGAACGTGTTTTATTTCTTTGTCAAGAATTAGACGATGAGTTGGCAAATCAACTAATCGGGATTATGCTTTATTTAAATGCAGAAGAACAAAATAAGGGTCTTTATATCTATATTAACTCTCCAGGTGGTTCAGTAACCTGTGGAATTGCCGTTTATGATGCAATGAATTATATCAAATCAGAAGTTACTACAATATGTGTAGGAACGGCAGCATCGATGGCTTCTTTTATTTTAGCGGGCGGTGATCGTGGTAAAAGAATCGCTTTACCTCATTCTCGGATTATGATTCACCAACCTGAGGGTGGGAGTCAAGGCCAAGCTTCTGAAGTTCTTTCAGAATCAGAAGAAGTTATGCGAATTCGTCGACAAGTCGGGCGAATCTATTCTGAGCGTACGGGTCAACCACTTAGTCGTATTTCTCGAGATATGGACCGAGATCAATTTCTATCTGCTCGCGAAGCAAAAGACTACGGTCTCGTGGATCAAGTAGCTGTTGATACAAAATGGTCTACAAATTAAATTAAGTTTATTTTAGTTATAAAAACAGAAAATAAGGGTCAGATTGTAACTCTGCTGGCATTGCCAAGAGCTTTTCTTTTTTTTGAAAAAAAAAGAACGGAAAACTCCCTTCGTTTCTTAGCCTAATTGTGGTCTAATTAATTTTCATGCTTAGACCCACTATGTTCTAGCGGGTTGATCTGACAAAAACTATGTTTTTGGTGCAGTCAAACTTTTCGAGTTTTTTATCAACAAAATTTTCGATAAAAACAAGCGTGTTTAAAACTCTCGAAATTCATTTATGGGTAAAGTTTACGATTGGTTTGAAGAACGTCTTGAAATTCAAGCCATTGCTGATGATATTTCTAGTAAATATGTTCCACCACATGTAAATATTTTTTATTGCATTGGAGGTATCACTTTTACATGTTTTTTAGTTCAAGTTGCAACAGGGTTTGCGATGACTTTTTATTATCGACCAACAGTTGCAGAAGCTTTTGCTTCAGTACAATACATCATGACTGACGTGAATTTTGGTTGGTTAATTCGATCTATTCACCGATGGTCTGCGAGTATGATGGTTCTTATGATGATTCTTCATGTATGCCGAGTATATTTAACAGGTGGGTTTAAAAAACCACGTGAACTTACTTGGGTTACAGGTGTCATTATGGCTGTATGTACTGTTTCCTTCGGTGTAACTGGTTATTCATTACCTTGGGACCAAGTAGGATATTGGGCGGTAAAAATTGTAACAGGTGTACCAGATGCAATTCCAGTTGTTGGCCCAACATTAGTTGAACTTTTACGTGGTGGTGTGGGTGTAGGACAATCAACATTAACACGTTTTTATAGTCTTCATACTTTTGTGTTACCACTTTTAACTGCAGTTTTCATGCTAATGCACTTTTTAATGATTCGTAAACAAGGGATTTCGGGACCACTTTAAAGAAATCCTTTTTCCAAATTTTTTTGGAACTAAGGCAAAAACCTTAATCAGTTCATATTTTATTAATGGAGATTTTTTATGGCAGTTACTAAAAAACCAGATTTATCAGATCCTGTATTACGCGCAAAACTTGCCAAAGGCATGGGCCATAATTATTATGGAGAACCAGCATGGCCGAATGATTTACTCTATATTTTCCCAGTTGTAATTTTTGGAACTTTTGCTTGCATTATTGGTCTATCAGTTTTAGACCCGGCAGCAATTGGTGAACCAGCAAATCCTTTTGCAACACCATTAGAAATTTTACCAGAATGGTATTTCTACCCTGTTTTCCAAATTTTACGAGTAGTACCTAATAAACTTTTAGGTGTACTTTTAATGGCAGCTGTTCCAGCAGGTTTATTAACTGTTCCGTTTATCGAAAATATTAATAAATTTCAAAACCCATTCCGTCGCCCAGTAGCAACAACAGTATTTTTAATTGGTACAGTTGTAGCTATTTGGTTAGGGATTGGTTCAGTGTTACCAATTGATATTTCGTTAACTTTAGGTCTATTTTAAATAAAAGAGGAGCAAAGGACTGGAGTCGTCTAGGGTTTCTCCAAAATGTCCAAAATACTCTATTTGGAAAGGATTTAAATAAAAAGCTTAATCTGTTTAAAAACAGATTAAGCTTTACGACTCTTTACTATTTTAGAGCAAGGTCTACTTTGATTTTTTTCAAACAAAATTTGACAGAATACCTGTCAATATAAAATTTTATTGTTTATAAATTTTTTATCTTGAAAAATCGACAGATTAAGATCTTTTATGGTATCATAGTTTTATGAGATTCATCACTCTGTATGTATCAATTAAAAATCATGTCAGAACTGAAAAGAAGCAGCATTAAAGGTTGATAATTATACGAGAGTTAGTTTTGGTTTATTATCAAAGCTGGATGAATCTCTTTTTTTATTTCACTTGCTCTGAGTTTTTTATTCTACTAGAAGCAAAACTTGTACTAAAAAAACTTTTACTTTAAAAAGTACGTACTAGAAAATTCAATTAATTTAGTCTGACCTTCCACTAAAAAATTGAAAAAATATAGAAAATAATTAACTCAAACTTATAATACAAACATAATTATCAAAATCTAGGGTTTACATAAACCTTATTTCAAAAAGACACTGGGTAAATGCCCAGGACATTTCTTAAATTGTAATAACCATAAAAATCTTGGTTTAAATTAGTAATCACCCAATAAAAACCTTTTACATTTGTATCTGCAGGATCTGTGGGCGCAAATTTGAGTGAATGTTTAAAACCATACGCCTGTTTTGTACGACCTGCCATAAATGCTACCTCCTTTTTGTTATAAAAGCATAAAAGAACGTTTTATTATATTTTTTGTTATTTTATAACATGAGCTATTATAGAGCTAATACTTTTCAAAAAATTTTGCCTCGAATTTCTTGATTTAGAAATCAAGGAGAAGTATGAACCGAGTTCTTATAGCTAGTTTCGTTTAATTACTCACAGGTAAAACCGCCAATTTAAATAGAATAACCAAAAATTTTACACTTAGTTAAAAATTTTTTCTAATTTAATACGCTTTCATGAATCAATATTTTATAATTCTATTTTGTTTCTTTTTTTGAAAAAAAAAAAGAGAACCGTTTACTTTTTGTTAAAAGAAGTCTTTTAGATCTTCTAGTTTTGAGAACTTTTCTTTATTAGGCGGCACCCAGATTCGAACTGGGGGATGGAGGATTTGCAATCCACTGCCTTACCACTTGGCTATACCGCCTTCTAGCTTTCGAACCTCTTGATATGTCGTGTCGTTTGAAAACAAACGTAAAAGACTTTACAAGAAAACGAAACTTTGTATATAGATATTATCATAAAATTTTTAAAAATTATATATTTTAACGAAATGAGCTTCAATCGGAAATTGTCACACTACACAAAATTAAAAAGAAATGTTTTGGTAAAAGTTCAAAAAAAAGAAACTCTTAGCTATCAAACTATTTGCATTAACAACGAAACGAGTCTTGTGACATCTCAAACATTTGAAAATAAAAAGCATTATTCAAAATTTGGGTTTTCAACTGAAATTCCAAATCTTATTGATGTGCAACGACAAAGTTTTAATTCATTTCTTGAACACGGTATTAAAAAAGCTTTTCAAAAATCTCTTCATTTCTTTAATGGAACACATCATTTAGAAATTCAATTTTTTCCTCAATGGATTCAATATCAAAAACCGGATTTCAATCAAAAACAAGCTTTCATTTTAGGAAAAACATACGGATCCTCTGTTTACATTCCTGTTGCAATAAAATCAAATAATTCAGCCGAGCTGAAAGTTGAATGGCTTCTTGTGGGAATTTTACCACTCATGACAAAGCATGGACACTTTGTAATTAATGGAATTCCGCGTGTTGTTTTACATCAAATGGTACGAAATCCAGGTATTTACACCATTCCGAGAGATTCCAGAACTCAAACAGCAACGGTTCGAATAGTGCCTGAAAAGGGAGGTTGGATTAATCTTACTGTAGATAAAAAAAATCGATTATGGTTTTCGACTCGTGCTTTACGTCGAAAAGTATCGCTTCTTGTTTTTTTACAAGCGTTGGGTGTTTCTCGAAGTGAGCTTTTTCAACGTCTGGACCATTCAGAAATCCTTTCAAATAGTTATGTGAATGAATTATCTTTAACAAAAAAAAATCAAGATGCTGAAACTTTGTTAATTGGAAAAACTCGTCATGATAAGATTTTAATTCGAGCCGGTTTAACCGGACATCCAAGTACTCAACAGGAAGCTTGGCAATATTTATATGCACATTTTATCGAATATAGTCCATATGCTCGGGATGATTCGATTACAGAGGATACTGTAAGAGACTTTTTTTGGAATACTCTTTGGAATAAACAAACACTTGTTTTAGGCAAAATTGGTCGACGCCAATTTCGAGAAAAAATTGGAAGTCCAGAAGCTTTGGATCAATATTCTCTTACCGTTGAGGATCTTTTAGGAGCGACTCAAGCTTTATTAAAACTTGTTTATAAAGAAAGACTTGGTGATGAAATTGATAGTTTAACGCAAAAACGAATTCGAGGGTGTGATGAGTTTTTAGTGGAACAATTAAATCGTGCACTAAAAGAATTCGAAGTCTTTTTTACAAGAAAAGTAAGCACCTTACCGGCAACAAAAGCAGGTTTTTTTGAGCAAAATCCGTTGGAAAATCTGTGGCGACAAAATAAAACCGTTTTTTCAAAAACGGTGAGTAAATCTTGGAAAAGCTTTTTTACTAGTGGAACTTTAGCTCAATTTATGGATCAAACAAACCCTTTAGCAGAAGCTACACATAAACGTCGTCTTACTGTTTTAGGTCCTGGAGGTGTAAATAGTAAACAAACAACTATTCAAATTCGCGGTATTCATCCAACATATTATGGTCGCTTATGTCCAATTGAAACCCCAGAAGGGCAAAATGCTGGACTAGTAAATTCTTTTACAGTTCTTGCCACACCTTCAAAAGACGGGTCAGGGACTATTAATACACCTTTTTATCAAGTTTATAAAGGTCAAGTTCAAAAAGAATTACCGCCTCTTGCTATCTCACCAAATCAGGAATATCAATATATTGGAGCTCCTGCTGACATAAAAGTAACAAAATGGAATGTTTTGCCAAAACTTTCCTTACCGGTACGTAAAGAATTAAATTTCGACTATGAATTGTCAACTCGAATTACTACACAATCCGTCGGAATTTTACAAACAATTTCGGTAGCTACAAGTTTAATCCCTTTTTTAGAGCATGACGATGCAAATAGAGCTCTCATGGGATCAAATATGCAACGTCAAGCAGTTCCACTGATAAAACCACAAGCACCGTTGGTGGGGACAGGGCTAGAAACTCGAGTTGTTTCTGATGTTAATCATGTAGTTCATGCATCTCGAAGTGGTTATATCATTAATACAAGTTCCACAAGAGTTAAAACGCTTACACCTACTTACGTAAATAGGGAAAAATCTAAATTTTCTAACTTTTTAACAAAACACAGCTCCAAGAAAAAAACACCTAAAAAGTTAGGTACTTTTTCTAATAAAAACGTAATTAAAAGAACCTTTTTAAAAACAGGTATTCACTGCATAAAACTTGTTAATTTGAGTTCTTCACAAAAACAAAAACAGAGTTTTTGTAATAGTGCATCTAGATTTCTTTCTTCACAATTTTCTAAAACTAACGTACTCTTAAATTTTGGTTATGATAGCAAAAAAACAAATTTTCTTTTTCAAAAAGACCCTCACAAAAAAAAACAATCAGCCCAACCTTTATTGCAAAATGAAGTTAATTCTTTTGAAAAAAACCGTCTTAATGAAAAAATCTATCAGCTTACAAGATATCAACGTACCAATCAAAGTACATGTGTTTCTGAAAAACCAATTCTTTCAGAAACTTCTTGGATTGAAAAAGGAGACATTCTTGCTGATGGGGCTGCTAGTTCGCGCGGAAAACTCTCTATCGGTCAAAACGTTATAGTAGCTTATTTACCTTGGGAAGGATATAATTTTGAAGACGCGATTTTAATAAGTCAACGATTAGTTGATCAAGACATTTTTACTTCTCTTCACATTGATCATTACGATATTGAAGTGAAAAACACACAACATGGATTAGAAATTATAACTAATCAAATTCCACTTAAAATAGATGAATCAACACGCGATATTTTAAAAATTGAAAAGTTAAATTCAAAGGGATTGGTTGAAATAGGAAGTTGGGTTGAAGAAGGAGACTATTTAGTTGGGAAAATTAGTCCTCTTAATCCAAAAGGACCTTCTGTGGAACATCAATACGAAAAACTGTATAACGTCATTATGCAGCGAGAAAAAACAAATTTTCGAAATACAAGTTTGCGTGTCCCGAAAGGTGTAGAAGGTTTTGTTTTAGATGTACAAATTTTACCGTCCCGAGAACCAGATGTTGCAGCTTTAGCAGAAAAAAATTCAATTTTAAGAGTTCGAGTAATTTTATTACAAAGACGAAGAATTCAAGTAGGTGACAAAATGGCAGGACGCCACGGAAATAAAGGAATTGTTTCAAATATTTTACCATGTCATGATATGCCATACTTACCCGACGGTACTCCAGTGGATATTGTGTTAAACCCGTTAGGCGTTCCATCACGTATGAATGTAGGTCAAATTTTAGAATGTCTTTTAGGTTTAGCCGGTCGCTATTTAAAAGAAAGTTATACTACTAATTTATTTGATGAACAATTTGGTGCAGAAGCATCGCGAAGTCTTGTCTATTCAAAACTATACGAAGCTTCTATTAAAACTTCAAATTCTTGGTTATTTGAACCGCAACATCCTGGTAAAATTAAACTTTTTGATGGAAGAACAGGAATTCCTTTTGACCAACCCGTTACTGTTGGATGTGCTTACATTTTAAAATTAGTTCATCTTGTTGATGATAAAATTCATGCTCGAGCAACTGGGCCTTATTCTGCAGTCACACAACAACCAGTAAGAGGACGCTCTAGAAATGGTGGGCAGCGATTAGGAGAAATGGAAGTTTGGGCATTACAAGCGTATGGGGCTGCATATACATTACAAGAGTTATTAACATTAAAGTCTGATGATGTTGAAGGAAGAAAACAAGCAGTTTTTCGTATTTATGCAAATAAACCTTTAACTTCTGGTCGACCAGAAAGTTTTAAAGTCTTACTTAGAGAATTACAAGCTTTATGTTTTGATCTTCAATTATACGGCAGTCATGGACCAGTTGAGGCTTCTGGGCCAATATCACTCACAAAACTAGAAAATTTACTTTAAGAGAGAGCCTGGACCAGTTCTTTTCCCACAAAAAGACTTTTTGAGGCCAAAATTATTTTGAGGACTATTTAGTCAATTTAAGATGAAAGATGTTCTCTTTTCAAAACAAAACTCTTTTAATTCTAAAACTTATTTGAATTGACTTTCTCTTTATTAGGTCTAAATAGAAGTTTGGAAAAACTGGTACAGGCTTAACTAGTACCAAATTGACAACACTTGGTAAGGGAACACAATTATGAATACAAAAAAAGGTCGACTTTTTCAAAAATTAGAAATAGGTGTCGCTTCCCCAAAACAAATTCGACAATGGGCCGAGCGTTTTCTTCCCAATGGTGAGACAGTTGGTGAAGTAACTAGTTGGGAAACTGTGAACTATAAAACTTTAAAACCAGAACCGAATGGGCTGTTTTGTCAAAAAATTTTTGGACCTGTAGTTGATTTCACTTGTGCTTGTGGAAAAAAATCAACAAAAGTTCAACGAGGATTTTGTCCAAAATGCGGGGTTGAGAGAACACAGTCACGGGTTCGAAGATATCGTCTTGGCTATATCAAATTAAAACAACCTGTTGTGCATCCTCTCTATGCTTCACATAGACCATCTCCTTTAAGTTTATGTTTAAATTGGTCAACGAAACGTGTTCAAGCTGTAATGAAAACAGCAGAATTTTGTAGCCTTTCTCCAACTTTTACAATTTTTCGTTCAAATTTAGAATCGCGTCTTTTTTTTCAAAAAGAAAAAACAGTTTATTCTGTTGAAACCAAAGAAAACCCGAAAATTAAAGACGAAATTGATAGTTCAAATAATTTTAATGTTGAGACCATCTCAAATTTGTCAATTAAAGAGACTACGACTCCTATTAATACAAAAAATTACATTTTTGGTTCTACTGAAAAAAGAACTAACTCTCACAAAACAAGTACAGTGACTCTACTAAATTACAGTTTAAAAAATCAGGTAGCTGTTCCAGCACCTCGTCTTTTTAGTAGTAAAAAAAAATCAACCTCCCCACTTTGGGTTTTCAATCACGGCCTTAGTGAAGCACGTCTCTATGGAATTGCATATGATGCCACTTGGCGACAGGTTGAAGAATTTCAAGAATTTTTATTTTATTTGTGGGAACAGTCTTTTTCATACGAATCTGGAATTTCTTATTACGCTTTTACAAAATCAATTAAAAGTCAAACTCAAGAAATCCCAAAACATGATCCGGCTTATGCAATTCAAACAGGTGGTTTTGCTTTTCAACACATTCTTTCCTATTTAGATGGAGGTAGATTACAAAAAGAACTTGCAACGCATTATGTTCAACTACAAGGATACATTCGATTTATTCATGAACGAATGGCAGCCTTAGAATTAAGCTTATTTGAAGATCGAAAAGAATTTAAACGATTACGAATTAAATTAAACCGATTACAACAACTGCAACTTAAATGTAAACGTCAAATTGAAACATTTCGTGATTTTGAGCAAGCTAAAATGCAACCTGCATGGATGATTTTAAGCTATTTACCTGTTTTACCACCAGGTTTACGACCTATTACATCAATTCGTGGTGAATTAATTGTTTCAGACATTAATACTCTTTATCGAAAAGTATTAATTCGAAATAAACGTATTACTCGAGGAGCCAACTTTGGAGTTTTTGATACTGCACTTAGTGGCAGTTGGCTTTCTTGGTGTTACAATGTAAGACAAGTTCAAGAAGCTGTCGATGAGCTTTTAAAAACAGGAAGTGTTGAATCAGGAAAACCTTTAAAATCTTTGTTAGAGGGTCTGAAGGGTAAACAAGGACGTTTTCGACAACATTTACTTGGGAAAAGAGTAGATTATTCAGGTCGATCCGTAATTGTAGTTGGCCCACAGTTACAAATTCATCAATGTGGTCTGCCTAAACAAATGGCTATTGAACTTTTTCAACCTTTTATTATTCAAAAACTGCGAAAAAAGGGAATTGTTTTTACAACAACTGCTGCAAAAGCTTTAATAGCTGAACGAAAACCAATCGTTTGGTCAATTTTAAGCGAAATTTTAAAAACTCATCCAATTTTATTAAATCGTGCTCCTACTTTACATCGTTTAGGAATTCAAGCTTTTTTACCTCAACTCGTTGAAGGAAAAGCCATTTTGTTACATCCATTAGTGTGTCCTGCATTTAATGCAGATTTTGATGGTGATCAAATGGCTGTCCATGTTCCACTTTCTGCAACAACAAGAGCTGAAGCTCTTGATTTATTATGGTCAAGAAATCATCTATTAGCACCAGCTTCAGGTCAACCGTTGCTTCTGCCAACCCAAGATATGGTTTTGGGTTTTTATTATCTAACGTGTTCTCAAGAAAAACTTGTAAAAGGATTGGAAAGTCTTATACCTAGTCACCAAGCTTTACTCCAAAACCAATTGTGTTCCGAAGAGACAAAAGGAATCTACTTTGCGAATTTTTCTCAAGTTAAAACAGCTTATGATCGTGGTTTTCTTACTTTACATACTCCAGTTTGGGTTAAATGGTCTGGTTTTGTTCAAACATTTTTTACAGAACAGCAAGCTCGTACCAAAGATAGTGTAATTGAAACCCGATTAGATCTTTCTGGAAAAGGAGAAACATTATTTTTAGATAGTTGTTCACTTTGGACGACACAAGTTGCTTTAACTGATAAGTCTAAAACGAGTTCTTTTATACGAACTACACCAGGAAGAGTTTTAATGAATTCTTGGATTTTTCAAACTAGTGATTCGAGAAATTCCATTTCACTCACTTAAAAAACTCTTTTTTTAAGATGATATAAAACTATGTTGATCTTTTAACTATAAAAAACTTGTTTTGTAATCGTAACCTTTTTCTCTCTCCTAATTCTGGTTTCAAATTTTTTGAAACCAGAATTAGGAAAGGCTCAATTTGAATAATTTAGTAGAGAGTTTAATAAGTTTGTAATTAAAATACAAAAAAAAAAAACTCCATTAACTTCCAAATTTACCGATTTGGAAAAGAAATAGGAAATATAATTATGACGAATCAAAATAAAATAAAATCAAATGTATCTCTGAGATCGTCACAAAATATTTTTTTTAATACCTGTTTTGATAAAAACCACCTCAAAACCCTAATTGCCTGGTTTTTAGAACAATATGGTGAAAAAGTAACTGTAGATCTTGTCGAAACTTTAAAACAAGTAGGTTTTCATCAAGCAACACGTGCAGGTGTTTCTCTAGGAGTAGATGATTTAAAAATTCCACCCCAAAAAAACACACTTCTTTCTCAAGCATCTCTTAAAATGCATGAAGTAACTAACGCAATTCAAACAGGGAATTTAACGAGTGTTGAGAAATCTCAACGTCTCATTGATACTTGGAATCAAACAAGTGAAACTCTGCGTCAAACAGCTGTTCAGAACTTTCGTACCACAAATCCTGTAAACCCGGTTTATATGATGGCTTTTTCTGGTGCACGGGGAAATATTTCACAAGTACGACAATTGGTCGCTATGAGAGGATTAATGGCTGATCCACAAGGAGCTATTTTAGAATTTCCAATTCAAAGTAACTTTCGTGAAGGATTAACAGTAACAGAATATCTTATTTCATGTTATGGTGCTCGAAAAGGTTTAGTAGATACAGCGTTACGTACGGCAACATCAGGATATTTGACTCGACGATTGGTTGATGCTGTTCAACATGTTGTCGTTCATGTTAGAGATTGTCAAACAAAAAAAGGTATTGTATTAAAAAATAAAAATTTAGAACAAAGACTCATTGGTCGGGTTCTTTTTGAAGATATTACTTTAAAAACAACAGATAGTATAAAGAAAAATACACTGATTTCTCAGCGTCTTGCAAAACAAATAGGTTCTCAATATAAAGAAATTGTTGTACGCTCACCATTAACGTGTCAAACAGAAAAATCTGTATGTCAACTGTGTTATGGTTTAGATTTATCTCAAGGAAAACTCGTAAGCATTGGTGAAGCTGTCGGAATTATAGCAGCTCAATCTATTGGTGAACCAGGTACGCAACTCACAATGCGAACCTTCCATACTGGAGGTGTTGGTGTTTTTTCAGAACAAGCAATGAAATCCTTTAATGCACCTTTTGAGGGAAAAGTTGAGTTTTTAGAACCTCTTTCTGGACTTTTTGTCCGAACACCTCACGGCAATATCGTTTATTTACTAAAACATAAATCTTCTCAAGAAAATAAGCCTATTTTAAAACTTACATCCTTTCAACCACAATATAAACCAAGTGTTTATCAAATTATGCAAAGTGATGTGCCCTCTGGCAGTCTTTTATGGGTTAAACAAGGAGAATATGTAAAAACAGGTCAACTGTTACTTCAAGCTTCTCGTTTACAAACTACAACACAAGAAATGCCGGAATCTAGCCACCCGGTTAAAGCACCTATTTCTGGAGAAATTTTTTTTCAATCAATGGCAATTCGGATTATTGAAGAAGAAAAACGATTAATTCCGAAAACAAAAAAGAAAAAACAACAATCTGGAATTGCTTCTCAAATTAATCAAAAAGAAATTTCACCGAAATTCCCTACTTTAATTGAATTAGGAAATTTTTGGATTTTTTCTACTTTTGTTCAAAAAGAAACTAAAATATGTAATTCGTTTTTTCTAAAGGGTGACTTAATTTCATCTCAAACACCAATCCAACAGTACAATCTCCATTGTTTACATACAGGACAATTAAAAAAAGTAAACTCTTCTCTTGTTTTTGGGCATAATTTTTTTGAATTTCTATTTTCAAAGATTCAATATTCCGGAGTTTTTTATTATTTACAGGAGTCTTTTCCGAATTTAGACCGAAATTCGAAAAAAAAAACAACCACTTCGAACCTTCTAGTTTATACTAATAATTCAAATTATACACTTTTAACTTGGTATCCGTTTTTTAAGAAAAAATCTTTTCAGTTTTCTGGGTATTGTTCAGTACTAAGGTTGGAAAGTGATTACCTTGGTCTTAAAAATTCAGAATTGACTGAAAATTCAAAAGGATTGATAAGTCAAAAACAAGATTTTCTCAGATATCAAGATGTTAATTCTATATGGTCTCCACACGAAGTTTTTCGATTAAAAACAAATCGCAACCAATTCAGAGTATTTGATAAAAGTCCATATTTAAAACAAAATCAATTCATACCTTCTTCTTGTTTTTTAATTTCTCAAACATCGAAAAATTTATCAAAAACAGGAATTTTTCAATTTGAAACAAATAACAAAGTTAATTGGAAGTTGAAAACTCGTTTTGATAAGAATTTTGTAAAATATTTTCATCAAAATTCTAGTAAAAATGTATTTCAAATTCATTCTGCAAATGAAAACAAACTGGAAAAAATAAACAAAAACAGTCTTTTTGGTCGAGATATTTTTTTTACCAAATTAACTAGTCCTTCAACATTTGTTAAAAAAAGTTTAGATTTTTCCCATAAAACTCTGTTTCGTCATCCTTACGCTACACTTATTGAAAAAAAAAATGTTTGGGCTTATATTCCAGAAAATTCAATTTTACCAAATGTTTCTTCACAATTGACTGGAATTATTTTACAACCTGCAAAAAAATTCGAGAGTTTCCGTTTCACTAACTCATATGTCTCTACGAATTTAATTAATCAAAACAATATTGTTTTTGTCAAATCAAAAACAAATAAATCTTTTTCCTTTTATTTACTTTCCGAGATTTTAGATCATTCTAAAAATGAATTGGGATCCGTTATTCAAAAATCAAAATTGAAAATAGAATTAAAGTCCAAAAAATTCATAAAAGTAAATTATTTTAATCGAAAAATAATTAAAACTTTTTGCTTTTATAAACAACAGGGCGTGTTTCAATCTAGAAGTTTTCTTTTTGAAATCAGAAAATTTCGACGTCTTTCTCACCTATTACTTCTTCAAAAGAACTTTCATCAAATTTATTTGAATTCAAACTTTTTTAAACAAAATTGGTTGTTCCGTAAAAAAGTGCCAACATCGAGTTTTTTAAAATCGCCTTTCTTTACAAAACAATATAAAACGAGTTTTAAACCTAAAAGAAATGTAAAACCGAGTTTTCGAGTGATCAGTCCTAACAATTCTGGGTGGTTTTCAGTATCTAGTTTTTTAAAAATTGAACTTAAATTTCATACATCAAAATGTTTTGACAAAAGAGAACAATTGAAACAAAATTTCTTTTGGCCAGAAACTATCATTTCTGATAACCAAGTATTTGATAAAAATCACAGTTCAATAAATTATAAAAAACAAATTAAAAATCAAAACCTAAATAGATCAATTTTTGAAGCTGATCGAGCAAATTTAAACTATTCTAATAGTTTGATGATTCCTGGTTTTAGTTTATTTTTTTATCAAGAGGTTAAACTTCAAAATTCAAACCAATTTCAATTTTTAACTTTTCGCAATGGTTGGGTTTTACCAGAATTGAAAATTACAGAAGCTTTTTTAACATCAAAAAAATTAGGTGAATTTCGAGGGGCTCAAGAAAAACAAAAACAAACTGGTTTTAGTATTTTAAGGATGCAGGATCGAGCTACAATTAAATTACCTGGGGAAAAACTTAAAAAAACTTCTTCTTTAGTCCAAGTTGGTACACAAATACGATGGGGCCAACAAGTTTTTGACGATTGTGCGGTTTCAATGAGTGGTCAAATACTTAAAACAACTCTCAAAACATTGACTTTACGGAAAGGCCTACCACTTGTTGCTTCAATTCGGGGTCTTGTTCATATTTCTCATAAAGATCTAATTGAAAAAAATGATCTTCTTATCACTTTAAGATCAAGACGACTTCAAACAGAAGATATTGTTCAAGGTATTCCAAAAATTGAACAACTTTTTGAAGCACGAGAGACACAAGGAGGAGAAATTATTCAAAATAATATGCATACACTTTTGAATAATTTTTTCAGTAGAGCGAGACAGGTAAGACCTATTGCCGAAGCCGTTCAATTAAGTTTAACTTATATTCAAAAATTTTTAGTTGAAAATATTTTAGAAGCTTACTCAAACCAAGGTGTAAGTATTGCTGAAAAACATGTTGAAGTAGTGGTTCGTCAAATGACCGCAAGAGTTCGTATCACACATGGTGGGGATAGTGGATTTCTCCCTGGTGAATATGTTCAACTGCGTTGGATTGAAAAAGTGAATCTGGCTTTAGAAAAATTAGGTCGACGTGAAGCACATTATGAACCGATTATTTTAGGTATTACAAAAAGTGTTTTACAATCTGAAAGTTTTTTAGTAGCTGCAAGTTTTCAACAAGTTAGCAAAGTTCTTGTACGAAGTGCTCTCGCTAAAAAGACTGATTTTTTAAGAGGTTTGCATGAAAATATTCTTGTTGGTCAACCGATTCCAGCAGGAACTGGAATGATTGAACTTACAGAGTCAATTGAAAAAACAAAAGATTTTCTTGAAACATCAGAATAAAGTTTTTATGAAAGGTGGTTTTCAACCAGAGCTTGTCTTTTTTTTCAAAAAAAAAGAAGAAAGCTCTTGGTTTCCAAACAGGTCTAATGACAAAAATACAGTTTTTGTCATTAATCCTTGGGAAATTGAATTCTAACTTGTGTTAAGATCTAATCTATTTAGTTTTTATAGATGTAACGTTCCACTGATTATTCACTTACA
>Ga0209278_1000228_pt1 | contig 56122 bp, 38 predicted proteins | sample JI81BgreenDNA_FD_187504 | JGI IMG/M metagenome (GOLD analysis project Ga0209278, IMG submission 187504) | Wastewater effluent complex algal communities from Wisconsin, to seasonally profile nutrient transformation and Carbon sequestration -... | ecosystem: Engineered > WWTP > Effluent > Algae... | reverse complement strand
TGGTGCGCCCCTTGACCTTGGAGGTGGATAATGACGTGCCGGGAAGTTATACCTATGCTTGGTATTTGAGTACCGATTTAGTCAATGCGATTGCCACAGGGCCAAGTTATACGGTTGATACCGCCGATCCCAATGGAGCTACACGCACCTATGTGGTGGTGATGACCAGCACGAGTGATTTGGCTTGTAGCCAAGCTTCGGCGAGTTTTGATGTGATTCAGTCGGGCCAGGCGGTAGTGCCTGCGGGGCAGATTGGCTACACGGTTTCTAATGCGTTCTCTGACTTACAAACCATAACGGTAACTGTGGATGGCTATGGCACGTATCAATACAGTTTGGATGACGGACCGCGTCAGGATTCTGCAGTATTTACCGATGTTCCGATGGGTGAGCATACCATCACCGTATGGGATACTGAAGGTGGTTTGGCCAACAGTTGTGACCCGCTGATTTTAAGTGGGGTGTCTATTATTGACTATCCGCATTATTTCACGCCCAACGGCGATGGCATCAACGAAACGTGGAATATTGTAGGATTAAGTAATCAAATAAACGCAAAAATTTATATATTTGACCGCCAAGGTAAACTCTTAAAGCAAATCAGTCCCACGGCAGCAGGATGGGATGGTACCTACAACGGTGCCTTGATGCCTGCCACCGACTATTGGTTCTTGGTAGAGTACTTTGAGGGGAATACTGCGAAAGAATTTAAAGCCCATTTCTCATTAAAACGATAATACAATGAAATTGAGACAATTGTTCCTTGTAATAGGACTATTAATTGCAAAATCTACTAGTGCTCAGGAAATTTTACCGGTGTATTCCGATTACCTCTCTGACAATTACTTTTTGTTGCACCCATCTATGGCGGGGGCTGCAAACTGTGCTAAATTACGTATGACAGGTCGCCAACAATGGTTTGGACAGGAAGATGCTCCTGCACTTCAAACTTTAAGTTTCAACGGAAGTTTGTCTGATCGTGACGGTATGGGGATTATTTTAATCAATGATCGTAACGGATACCATTCACAAAAAGGGTTTCGTGTAGCTTATGCGCACCATATTATGTTTTCGAGAGATAATGTGGATTTGAATCAGTTATCTTTCGGTATCAATGCCGGTTTTGCGCAAAGTTTGTTGGATGAGACCTCATTTTTGGAAAACAATCCCACGTATGATCCTATAATTGATGGAACTATTGTACAAAAAGCTTCTTATTTCAATGTAGATATTGGAGCTTCTTACAATTTCTTGGATTTTTACGCTCATTTAACCGTTAAGAATGCAGTAGCCAGTAACCGAAGATTGTATACTGACCGTGAGCCTACCAACTTACGTCGATTAATCTTCAATATGGGATACACCTTTGGCGATTCAGAGACGATTCAGTGGGAGCCTTCATTCATGTTGCAACACGTATTTCAAACCAAAGAAACTACGTTAGATTTAAACATCAAAGCCTACAAGAATTTGGAGTTTGGTAAACTATGGGGAGGACTTTCTTACCGTAGAAGTTTGGATGGTGCTGAATACATTGAAGGAATCAATTCTAGTTTAGTGGTAAATGATCAGCAGTTGCAATATATTACTCCGATTGTAGGCGTTAATTATAAAAACTTTATGTTGTCCTATACCTACTCGCATTTATTGGGCAACATTCGCTTTGACAACGGTGGTTTTCACCAAATAACTTTAGGTGTTAATTTGTTCTGTAAACCTGAAAAATACCACTGTAACTGTCCAGCAGTTAACTAATTATTTTACCCTAAACATCCCGATTCGTCGGGATTCTTTTTTTATGAAAATTATAAAAGCGGTTCGTGGGAAATACCCCGTCATTCCAGAGGATTGTTATATTGCAGAAAATGCAACAATCGTTGGAGAAGTCACTTTAGGAGCTTCATGCAGCGTATGGTTTAATGCCGTAATACGTGGCGATGTGCATTCGATTACCATCGGAAATAAAGTAAATATTCAAGATGGTGCGGTTATTCATGCTACCTATGAAAAACACAAAACGACCATAGGAAATAACGTTTCGATTGGACATAACGCGATTGTACACGGTTGCACAATTGAAGATAATGTGCTGATAGGAATGGGTGCCATTGTCATGGATGGATGCGTAGTAAAGTCCAATTCGATTATTGCTGCCGGGTCGGTTCTCACTCAGAATACCATAGTCGAATCGGGTACAATTTATGCAGGAGTCCCCGCCAAAAAGGTCAAAGAACTCAACGCCTCTGAGTTTGCAGGTGAGATTGAACGCATATCCAATAATTACGTGATGTATTCGGGATGGTTTAACAACGCAGAAGAGCTTTAGTTGGGCAGCAGTAATCGTGCATTTTCAAGTACCCGAGGGTTGATGAGTACGATACTGAATACGCCCAATACAATCAAAAATTTTAATATAAGATGTAAAATTAAATAGTCTTGTTTTCGCTGGGACAGCGGTAAACGTAAAGCAAAGGCAATAAGCGCCAATGCAGCACCATAAAAGTAAAAGTCCATAAACCCCACGTCATAGACATCTATTAAAAAAAATAACGGAATTACGGTTGATACTACGAGTCCCATAACTACTTGATGGGCAATTTTCTCCCCATATTTTACGGGTATCGTTTGATATCCATTGGCTAAGTCCCCTTGGATGTTTTCCAAATCTTTAATTATCTCTCGGATTAAAATGAGTATTCCTAGAAATGAGGCATGGGCGACTATTTCGGGATAGAAATTTTTATAATAGAGTAAAATGGCAAAAAAGGGTAGAATGGCCAATATAGCCGCCGTTAAATTTCCAATGATTGCCAACCGCTTGAGTTTGTGCGAATACAACCAGATAAGAAAAATATACCCCGAAAAGAAGAGTACCGCTCGAAACGAGACAAAAAAAGCAATGAGCGCCACAAAAAAGTTTAAACTAAAATATACATTCAGCTTTGTTTTTTGACTCACCAAGCGGTCTAGCTTTGATTTTTGTGGTCGGTTGATTAAATCTTTATTGCTGTCGTAAAAATTATTAATGATATAACCCGAAGCAATCGTTAGCGCAGAGGCCAAAATAATAACAAACAAATTGGCATCCAACAGCACATGCAAGGCACGTTTTTCGGGGGCAAAAATGAAAATGGCTGAAAGGTATTGTGCTAAAACGACAACAGGTATATTGTATCCGCGAACTACAGAAAACATACTGATGATTTTCATCATCGTAAGTTTAGTTTGTCGACGGACCATATTTCTTAAAATTGATACACTACTTCAATTTTGTAATCTTTGAGGGACTGTTGTGCTTTTTCTAAATCTTGTGTAAAGCCCAAAATATAGCCGCCACCGCCCGAACCACAAAGTTTTAAGTAGTAATCATCTGTTTCTAAACCTTTGCGCCAAACACCATGAAATTCCTCTGGAATCATGGGTTTGAAATGGTCTAAAACGACATTAGAAAGTTTTTTCGTATTGGTAAACAACGATTTGAAATCGCCGCCTAAAAAGTTTTCTACACAAGCATCCGTGTATTTCACGAACTGATTTTTAAGCATTTTACGAAAACCTTGGTCTTTTAAGCTTTCCATAAAAATATTAACCATTGGAGCCGTTTCACCTACAATTCCAGAATCTAAAAGGAAAACAGCTCCTTTGCCTTCTGTGCTTTGTGAAGGAATACCTGTCGCTTCAATATGATCTTTGGAATTGATTAAAATAGGGATGCTTAAATAGCTGTTCAAAGGGTCTAATCCCGAACTCTTCCCGTGGAAAAAAGATTCCATTTGTGAAAAGATTGTCTTGAGTTGCAACAACTTTTCCCGGGTAAGATTTTCTAGAACTGTAATTTTTTCTTTGGCGTATTTGTCGTAAATCGCAGCTACTAATGCTCCGCTACTGCCTACTCCATAGCCTTGTGGAATACTGGAATCAAAATACATTCCAGCTGCAATATCAGCTTGTAAGGCTTCGATTTGAAATTGTACTAATTCAGGTTGCTCTTGTTGCAATTGCTTTAAATAGTCTGCAAATTTTTGAAGACTCGCATTTGATTGCTGGGCCTCGTGTGAAGGGTTGTCCTCAATTTTTAAGGCACCGTTGTAAAAATTGTAGGGAATCGATAAACCTTTGGAGTCTTTGATGATTCCATATTCACCGAACAATAAAATTTTAGAATAGAATAAGGGTCCTTTCATAGCTTTACAATTCAGTTACGGAGTTAAATCTTGCGCACCGTTTCCAATAGCGTCACAAATATACTGTTCCTTTTGACAATAACCAACTAATTCGTTCTTAATAAATTGTAAAACAGTAGCTTTATCGTTTTCGGGATATAAAACATGCACATTAGCGCCTGCATCCAACGTGAAACACACCGGAATTGAGGTGGCTTGGCGAAACTTCCAAATGTGATTAATGATTTCCAAGGTATTGGGCTTCATTAAAATAAAGTAAGGCGTTGACGTCATCATCATAGCGTGTAACGTTAAGGCTTCACTTTCGGTAATACGAATGAAGGCCTCCATATCTCCCGTTTTAAGGGCTTCGATAAGAAGACTCAAATTTTGTGGCGCTTGCGCAAATCGTTCAGCGGCAAAGGGATGTCCGTGCATTAAATCGTGACCGACGGTGCTGGATACCTGCTTTTCACCCTTGTCTACAAGCAATATAGTGTCTTGGTAATTTTGAAAAATAGGATGAACGGGATCTTCAAACGCAACACCATACGCAGGTGTACTTCCTTTGATTTGTTCATGTTCGCCCCAAACGACTATCGACCCTTTTAAACTTCGACACGCACTTCCCGAACCGAGTCGCGCCAAAAAAGAGGCTTTTTCCCAAAAATAATTGTCTTCCATTTCAGGCTGAAGTAGTCGTTCCAAACTCATAATATTGACGGCCAACGCAGCCATACCCGAAGCGGATGAAGCAATACCTGAGCTATGTGGAAACGTGTTTTGGGTGTCTATTGTAAAATGAAAATCGGTGATATAATTGCAATAGGGGAGAATTCGTTCAAAAAACTGCTGTATCTTAGGGTGAAACGACGGTTTGGGTTCTCCTTCAAATTTGAATTCAAAACTTATAGCCCCCTTTGTTGCTTTGGGGTCAAAATCCAATTGGGTGATCGTTTTACACTGATTCAAGGTCAAACTTAGGGAAGGGTTGGCGGGGATTTGATTTTCTTTTTTCCCCCAGTATTTCACTAAAGCGATGTTGCTGGGTGCCGACCATCGAAAAGAACCGCTACCTAATTCGTGAGTACTTCCTTTAAACGTAAAATCAGTGGTAGTGTGCATGCGCTATTTTTTCACAAAGATAAAAAGAAATTCAGGGGTACATTCGGCTTTAGTATCTTTGTAACAAAAAAGAATATGCAACGATTTTTACGCATCAGTGTCGCCGTGATGACTTGTTTGGTAGTGGGTTACCTTTCGGGAATGGCCACAAAACAAGGAATTACCGACTGGTATCCCACGTTAAACAAGCCTTTCTTTAATCCTCCCAATTGGGTTTTTGCTCCTGTATGGACTCTTTTATACCTTGGAATGGGTGTTGCAGCTGGTTTAGTTTGGTCACAAATGGAGAAAAATGAGGCTCTAGTTAAACGCGCTCTTTTCTTTTTTACGGTACAATTAGCATTAAATGCCCTTTGGTCGTTTTTGTTTTTTTCGTTGTGGAATCCCCTTGTGGCTTTGCTCGAAATCATCCTATTGGAGTTGATGATTTATGAAACGTATATTCAATTTAAAAAGATAAACCGCTGGGCTGGATTTTTACTTATTCCTTATCTAGCTTGGGTTGGATTTGCGACGCTACTCAACGGAGCAATTTGGTGGTTAAATAGATAAAAAAAGCCGTTCGATGAGAACGGCTTTTTATCAGTCAAAATAGGTTGATTATTTTTTTATCAGTTTTTGGGTAAAATGTTGCCCATTTACCGATTCAATTTCTACAAAATAAACGCCTTGCGGTAAGGAAGCAATATCCATATTGTATTCTATAGCATTGATGTGTTGGGATGACAACATTGTTTTGCCCAATACATCATAGATTCGAATAGTCTCCAGAGCAGTTCCACTGGCGTTTGCTTCAAAAGTTAGCGTATTCGAAGCGGGATTTGGATACATCACAAAGGCCACCCATTCCTGTTCGTTTACCCCTAACGGAGCGGTGAATTTAGTCGTCCAAGTATTGGTAACAATGGCGGGATTGGAGTCAAAGTAAATCGAAGCGGTGTTCGGTACTATGGTTCCCACTTGAAAGCCTGGATGCAATTTGATGCGGAAGGTTACATAACCTTGGCTTTGTTGCGGACTCACAATTTCGGGAACAAGTTGGATATTCGTAAATAACCATTCCACATGCGTGCCCTCGCGAGTCATCACATAATTGTGACTTGAGCTAACCATTCGAATACTTTCAGCATCTAATAAAGCATCTAAATCGTCTTCTATGCGAACATCAATCGCATTGGCGGTTCCCATATTTTGGAAACGAATAGTGTAAAACAAATAGTCGTCAGCAGTAAAGGCACTGAACGGAATTTTATCCCCATGCGATTCCATTTTGTCATTAGGGTCCCATGAATTTACCACAATTTGCGATAAGCTGGCCGTATTGTTTGCCGCATTGATATCATTTCCAGAAACTACGGTCGCTGTCGCTGTTAGTATGTCATTCATGTTGACTGTGGGGGTTGTAGGCACATTCAACGTAACCATAAAGGCTAGGGTTTGGTTGGGTGCAAGATTGGTGTATGCATACGTAAAACCATTGGCGTTGGCCGTTGTTCCCGCAGGGGAAACATTGGTTACCGTTACAGCTGACGGTTTGTTGTAGGTCAACGTTCCGCTCGCTGGTGCAATGCCTAAATTTCTTATTATCACGCGCTGCATGTAGGAAAGTCCGGGTCGAGGAGGTGCGCCTATAGGCGAAATACTAACTTCTACATCGCTAAAAGGTTGCGTATTTGTGATGGGGAAATAAAAGACTTGAGTACCTCCGTTGGCGGGTATGTTTACATCATTTACAGTAAAGCCGTTCCCCGAGAAATAAGGCAACGCTTCGGGTAAAATTTGATAGCTCACATCATATGTGTTTGTTGGATTCGCGTCATAAATGGAATACATTCCTGTGGGCGCATACACCAGCATATCTGTTCCTGAATTGTTTTGCTGAACCACAAAGTTTCCACTTGGGAAGTTTGGTTCGCCCTGGTCTTGCACGCCATTTGAATTGGTATCGACAAAAGCAACAACCACAATTTTTGGAAGGTCAGGAGCACAACTTACATTGGCTACCCATCCAGCCGCATTCACCGAGGCGTCACTTACAAAACGGAAGGTCAAACACCCATCAGGACTACTGGAGGTGAAAGGGCCCGGGATTGCTGTTCCCCAATATCCTCCTGCGACACCACCGGGTACATTAGCGGCTCCATTGGTACTAGGAATCATCGGAGCTGCTGTTGAACTTCCATTGAAAACATACAAAGCATCCCAATTGGCTTCTGTATTAAAAGCGGTGAAGGTAACGGTAACTAGATCTCCCGCATTGGTTGGGCAGATGGTATAGGTTACATTCGAATTATTAGAGTAATTTCCGTTTGCTCCGCCGTTGTCTGTAAATGAACCACCACAAGCAGGAGGGGCAATGAGTGTAGTACTATTTGGCGTAAAGTCAAAAATACTCACATCATTGGCACTACATACGGTACGAACGTAAATGCGGTAACAGGTGTTGGGACTAAGGCCTGTGGCAACAAATGTAGGTGTGGAAACCAAAATACCGCCTGTAGTTGAAGTCGTAGGCGCGGGAGCTGTACAAGGTAAAACATACACTTCCCATTGGGTGTCTGAAGCCAAAGCAGGGGTCCAACTAACGCTCATGGACGTTTGTGTTACATTGGAAACAACGGTATTGGTGGGTTTCAAACAAGTGGGCGCGGGACCGCAAGTTACATTCGCTACCCAACCTGGCGCCGTCACAGAGGAATCACTCACAAAACGGAAGGTAAGACAACCATCAGGCGAGGATGAAGTAAATGAAGGAAGGCCTGTTCCCGTTAATGTTCCCCAATATCCACCCGCAAGGCCTCCGGGCACATTTCCTGCTCCATTGGTGCTTGGAATTTGTGGCGCGTTTACTGAACTTCCATTGTACACATACATGGCATCATAGGTTGCTTCCAGTGCGAAGGTTGTAAAAGTGACAGTTACGATTTCTCCGGGATTTGTGGGGCAAATCGTTGTAGTCGTATTTGTGGAGTTGGCATAATTTGCGTTAGGTCCGCCAGCGTCTGTAAAGACTCCTCCACATGAAGCGGGCGCTTGAAGCGTTGTGATAGAGGCTGTAGAGACTGTCCAAGCACTACTATCGCTTGGGCTACAAACGGCACGAACAAATAGATTGTAACATGTACTCGGAGTAAGTCCTGTCAAGGTAAACGGGTTACTTGTTACCAGCGTTGCAGGAAAATTAGGTGTTGGCGCGGTGATTCCACAAGGAACAGCAACCACTTCCCATTGGGTGGCACTTTGAGCGGTATTGGCCCAATTTACGACAACACTAGTAGTGGTCATGTTTGAACCCACCACTGCGGTTGGAGCACTACAGCTAGAAGGAGCAGCGCAAGTTACATTGGCTACCCAGCCTGCTTGATTGACCACATTATCACTTACAAATCGGAAGGTCAAACAACCATCGCTTGCACTAGATGTAAATGGACCGGGTATTGTTGTTCCCCAAAAGGCTCCGGGCAATCCACCGGGGATGCTGTTTCCATTGTTTCCACTTGAAATTTGTGGCGCCGAAGTACTGTTTCCATTGAAAACATATAAACCATCCCAACCCGTTTCTATACTAAAACTGGTAAAGGCAACGGTAACTACTTGTCCGGGCGTTGTGGGACAAATGACATAGGTATTGTTGGAATTGTTGGCGTAATTGGCATTCGCTCCCCCGTTGTCAACAAATAACTCGCCACAGTTGGGTGAAACTACTGGCGATTGGGAGGTTTGAAAGTACGTTCCAGCAGACCAAGCCGAGGTGCTATTGCTGCACAATGAACGGATGAAAAAGTTGTATTGGGTGTTTGGGGTTAACCCTGAAGCCAAAAAGGGACTTAAAGAAATTACGGTTCCTGTAGTATTGGCTGTTGGTAATCCCGCTGTTTGAGGTAAAACAACCACTTCCCATTGTGAGGCACTCCCTTGTGCTGTCCAAGCAAAAGCGGCTCCTGTTGACGTTATGGTTGAAACGCTAAAATTGGTAGGCAATGCACAGGGTTGTGTCGCATTGATAACCAATGTCATTGGAATAGACCAGTCGCTCATAGCACCCAAACAAATTGTTCGAATAAAAACATTGTATGTTCCGGGTTGTAACGTTGTCATGTACGTGGGTGAAGTCACCAAAACGCCTTGGGAACTCGGGTTGGGAACCGAACCTGCGGGAAGAATTAATACCTCCCAAGGACCCGCGTTGTTGTTGGGGTCTGTCCAAGATAAGGTGACTTGTCCAGCTACACTGGTGTTGGGTGAAATTTGTGTGGGGGGTAAACAATTGGGTTGCATACATTCCACCAATCCGACCCATCCTGAAGCCGTACCGGTCGCATCGGAAACTAATTGCATACTTAAGGTTCCCGATGGATCACTGGCAATAAATGTAAATTGCTCATTGGTGACATCCGAAATTTCTCCCAGAATAGGATAATTTGGCGAGGGGCCATCGTAAATGGTAAGCACATCTCCAGGCGCAATGGTGATAGAGGAAAGCGACAAGATTACGGTTTGCCCAAGTGAGGTAGGGGCAATAATCGTAATATTGTTTTCATTCGATCCATAGTCGCCATTGGGGCCACCAGAATCATAAAAAGTCTCGCCGCAGGTGTAGGTATTTTGTGCGATTAATGCAATTGGGGCTACCAGTAAGGCGAAGAACGCCCATAGTAGTTGTTTTTTCATATTTGGTTAGGTTTTAACTAATCAAATATACATTGATTTTTAAATAATTAACTATTGTAAATGATTAAAATGTGTTTTTTAATAAGAATTTAGAAAATATAATATTAAAATAATGTCAAGTTTTTAATTGGATTCTAATGATAAACCTCGATAGTACGGATTTTCAACCCGTGCCAGTATAGAAATGAAACAAAATCTATTTTTATTCGATGTAGTATGTTTATTTTTGCACAATACTAAGTGCCAATGCATTGTATTTGTTGGGATTGCATATTCGCGTCATCAGGGGTGAAATTGTATAACAAATACGAATAGAAATATCAGTGTGTAGATGAAAAAAGTTATTATTTTAATTCTACTTTGTCAAGTATGGTTAAATTGTAGTGTAAATAGGGGATTTATTAATAATGAGGTAAAAGAAAGTATAATTAGTTTATACATAGATATTCATGAATTAGAAGCTAATGAAAAAGATTTTTACCTTAAAAATTTTTCAAATTATGTAACCCTTGAAAAGCTTTTAAATAATTCAAGTTTCAACCAAGGAAAAGGTGTTTTTTTTGTAAAATTAAATTCTTCTCATTGTACTAAACATTTATTGTTATTAGGTGATAATACATTTAAAATTGTTAATTTAAATTATGACTTAAGAAGGCGTAAAAATGATGTTTATGATTTCATGCAGTTAAATAATCTTTTTAATGATATTACATTTGAAGAATATGAAAGCTTAATAAATAATCAAATCACAGAAAATCAAAAATTATTAAAGCATTTGAGTCCATTTAAGTAGTCTTTTCTTTTCAGTATAGTATTCATTGTATACTGTATACAAAGCAACTTCTTTTATTTGATTCTTTACTTTTTGTCTTGACGGAGGTTAGTCGTAAGTCGTAAGTGGATTAGTCGTAAGTCATTTTAGCAGTCATCGATCAGCCATTAGCCATAAGCTTCTATACTTCCCAAAGTAAGTCTTTGCTCTTGCTTCTTTGCTCTTTTTTCTACAAGACCGGGGCGTTCTAAGGGGCTTTACCTTGTTTTTTTAACTATAATGAAATTCGATTAAATCACTTATCACTTTCTCTAGTACTTTTGAGTAGCACTGTACAACTGCGCCTACAGATTGTTGGCAATGATAAATCCGCCTGTCCATGCATTTTGAAAATTAAATCCTCCGGTTATGGCGTCAACATTCAAAATTTCTCCTGCAAAATAAAGGTTGGGCAACAATTTACTTTCCATGGTTTTGAAATTCACTTCTTTCAAATCAATGCCTCCTGCCGTTACAAATTCTTCTTTAAAAGTACTTTTACCATTCACTTGGAATTGACCGTGCGTGAGTTGATCGGCCAATTGTTGGAGTTGTTTGTTGGTTACATCGGCCCATTTTTGTTCGTCTGCAATTCCAGCGGCTTGCACCAAATTGTCCCAAAGTCGGTTGGGTAGGTCTACAGGAGCTTTTCGGGCCACCTTTTTTTTGGATTGTTCCCCTCGAATCGTTTTCAACAAAGCCATACAAGATTCCCGATCTTCCTCGGGGAGCCAATTGATTACAACCGTACATTGGTATTTTTTTTCAGCTAAAATGCGCGCCCCCCAGGCGGATAATCGTAAAATTCCCGGGCCACTCATGCCCCAGTGGGTAATGAGCAACGGTCCTGTGGCGCTGAGTTTTGTGCCTGCAACCGATACGGTAGCCGGTGTCGATAACCCCATGAGGTCTTTGATGCGACTGTCTTTGCAATTGAACGTAAAAAGCGACGGCACTGCCTCAACGATGGTGTGCCCTAATTGCGCCAGTAGTTCCCAAATTTTGGGGTTGCTTCCTGTGGTCATCACCACTTTTTCTGCCGAATAGTGTTCGTTTTGGGTTTCAATTTTCCAATAATTTTCCCCGCGGAATAACGATTGGACACTTTGTTGGGTGAGCACTTGAATGCCCAATTGCCGGGTGGCTTTTAGAAAACAATCTATAATCGTTTCTGAAGAATCGGTGGTGGGAAACATGCGTCCGTCTTCTTCAATTTTTAAGCTAACGCCATGTTGTTCAAACCATGCTATCGTGTCGCCCGAACAGAATTGGTTGAAAGGCCCCAACAATTCTTTTTCCCCGCGAGGATAATTTTTTACCAAATCGCTAGGTACAAAGCAAGCATGGGTAACATTGCAGCGCCCGCCTCCGGAAATACGAACTTTGGACAAGACCTCCTTGCCGCGTTCTAAAATCGCCACCTTCAAATGCGGATGTTTTTCCACCAAATTAATGGCGGTAAAAAATCCAGCAGCGCCACCTCCTACCAAGATCACATCATAGTGCTTCATAAACGATCGGGGAAATCTGAAATGATACCGTCTACCTGCCACGCTTTTAACGTATGTATCCTCTCGGGATCGTTTACGGTCCAAGGAATAACTTTAATGCCGTGCTGTTGTATCGATTTCACCGCTTCAAAAGTAAGTAATTTATGGTCGGGATGCAGACTGAATGCGCCAATCTTTTGGGCAAATTGAATTGCTGCCTCCAGACTTTCTTCGGTCAAAACGCCCAATCGATAGGGGGGATGTAGGTCTCTAAGGGTTTCCAATATGTGCCAATCAAATGCCGAAAGTATACACTTGGCATTCGTAAACGTATGAGCCTTTACACCTTGTTCAAGGAGTCGAAGAACGGGTTGTAATGCCGCTTTTTCTTTGATTTCAATATTGAGCAAACAACGGTGGGCCACAAGGTTGTAGACCGCTTCGAGGGTGGGAATGCCCATTTGTTGTAAATCTGCGCTGTGGTAGTCTTTTACCCAACCCGATGCAGCAGTCGTTCGGTCTAGGGTAGCATCGTGGATCACCATAGCTTGTTGATCAAGGCTTACACGAACATCGAGTTCGATACCTTCCACCCCAAGGGCCAACGCTTTTTCAAACGAAATTAGGGTGTTTTCTGGGGCGTATCCACTTGCCCCGCGATGTCCAATGCGCCACATTAACGAACGAGCGCGTTGGTGCGACGGAAAGCTTCTTCGTCTTTATAATCCAACCAGGCTTGTCCTTTCCGTTTGCGCATCCAGTTGTCGTAATTACGGCGAAGAAATACATTGGTAAACGCTTCCGCAAGATTGCCCGGTTTGTGTGCCAATGAGCGAAGACTCAAAGAGAACCCTGGCGTGAGGTATTTCATATAGTGCCACCACCCTTCGGGCATGTACAACATTTCTCCGTGTTTGAGATGAGTGATGTAGGGTTTTACTTTTTGTAACGCGGGGAATCTTTCGAAATCGGGCCGATCAAAATCAATATCTTCATTGCAAATCCAAGAATAGGGGAGTCGGTACATGTATTTGGATTCCCGCGGATCGACCAGCACGCATTGTTTTTCACCATTGAAATGAAAATGAAAAATGTTGGCCAAGTCAATGTCATAATGCATAAACACTTTCGAATCTTCACCCCCAAAAAAGACTAGGGGAAATCCTTTGAAGAGCCGAACCCCAAAGTCAGGCCATTTGATATCGGCTTTCAATTGGGGCGCATCTTTGAATAAATTGTATAAAAATATACGCAAATCGGTTGGCCCTTTTTCCATGATGTCCAAGTATTCGTTCATGGTCATCGTAAAATCGGGCTCGTTGACTTTTTTGGTATAATCGGTTTTTCGGCTGTCATACAATGGAACGGTCGTATGTCCCGCTTCTTGACGGATGTACGCTAAATTCCATTTTGAAAAGGCAGGCCAGTCCTCAATTTGGTTGGTGATGACTACGGGTTTTTGTTTGGCGTAGTAATTTTTTAAAAACTCTTCTTTGGTTAACTTTTCAACCCGTTCTATTTCAATATATTCAAATCCCATAGGCGTTCGGATTATAATACAACGCAAAGTTATCGAAATGTTAAATCGAAACTCTTAACGAAATGTGAATTTTACCCACAAAAAAACCGACTAAAAAGTCGGCTTTCTTTACATCTTTTCCAAAAGGACAATCATGTAATCGGTGGTCAAGGTGATTTTTCCCTCGGTTACGGTCGCTATTTTCCCCGAATAGGCATCGCGTAAACGGGTTCCATTGGGGAAGTGTGGTCCCACAGGAATAGTTTTGGTTCCTGTATTGAGTTGTAAACCTACAACCACATGGTCTTCGAACGCTTCTTTTTGAAAACTTCGGCTGAACACATAAGGCGTAGCTGAAATTTGTTGATGCACTCCAGCCCCAATGGCGGGATGGTTTCGTCGGAAGCGGCCGAGTTTTTGCCAATGCTCCAACACCGCCTGACGGTAAATATCGGTACCCATTTCTTTCCAATTCATAAAGGATCGTAAGGTAGCGTCTCCTTGAGTGCCGGGAATGTCGAGCGGACGAACGCTTTCATCCCCATAATAGACTTGAGCGATACCAGGAGCTAGCAGAAGTTTTGTTCCACTTTCAAACGGACGAACTCGTTTTTTGTCAAAAGGCCAACTGTCATCGTGTGAGGAAACGTAGTTCATGACGGTGTATCCTTTTAAATCATTTTGTAAAAGTGAATTGTACTTCGAAAAGAGCGGCTCAAAATCCATATTGGCTTCATTGCGAAAATCAAAGTTGATTAAACCGTCAAAACCATGTTCAAAGTAATTTACTTTTTTATCGCCATAGTCGTAATACTGCTTGCCGCCGATGTAATAGCCATAGACTTCACCCACCATAAAGAAGGGATTGTTGTCTAGGACTTTTTTGGGGTTATTTTTTTTATAGGTGGCAAAGGCTTGGTCGCAAACTTTTTTGAAATCGGCCCAAACATCCTCGGTCGTATGCTTGGCTGTATCCACGCGGTAGCCGTCAATTCCAAAATCGGTGATGTAATCGGCAAGCCATTTCATAATGTAATACTTTGGCGCTCGGGGATAGCCCGTTTGTTTGAAAAATGCATCCAATTCTTTCACCTCTTGTTCGTAACGGCCTTCTTTTTTCCATTTTTCAACCAAAAAAGGAGGAAGTTCGACATTGGCTTTGCTTTCCGTTTTAACATCGGGAAGATTTTCTACCAAGGTACAGTTGATGTTGGAATCATACGAATTGTATTGGCATTTGGGACTCGTACGCACCCAATCGTTGGGATAAACGGAATCCTCAGCTGTAACCGGTCCGGTGTGGTTAATGACGGCGTCCAAAATAATTCGAATACCTCGCGCATGGGCTTTGCTTACCAATTCGGCCAAGTCTTTTCGCGTGCCAAAATTGGGGTCAAGTGCCGTCCAATCTCGTGTCCAATACCCATGAAATCCATAGGAGAATCCAGTGCCTTCGTCGACTCCATCATGGATTTGCTCTACAATAGGGGTCATCCAAATGGCATTGATGCCGAGTTTGTCAAAATACCCTTCATCAATTTTTTGGATTACGCCTCGTAAATCACCGCCTTCAAAACCACGTAATTTCCCTGTTGGTTTTGTGCGGTTGTACTGTTTGTCGTTGGTGCGATCGCCATTGTTGAAACGGTCGGTCAGCAGAAAATAAACATTGGCACTTTCCCAATAAAAAGGGGTTTTCGGTGCGGCGGGTTTGGTTCGGTTTTGCGCCGATGTTAATGCGTTGGCCCCAACCAAAAGGGCAAGAGTAAAAAGGATCTTTTTCATAGTTAGCGGACAATCGTTAGGCTCGTTTTACTTTGGTTATGTTGGTACAAGAATGTGAGTTTTTTGGTTTTTGCTTCCCATTGAAAAGGGATCGCTAGGCCGTTTTGGGTTATTTTTTTGGGTTTAATGGCCACATTATATAGTGTTATGGTTCCCTTTTTTTCAGAAACGTTTGGCACAGAAGTGATTTCGTTTTGCGAAAAGGTGAGTACAATTTTTTTGTCGTCAGCCATCCAATTGGCGCGAAGCAATTCATGATTTTGGGCGGCTGTATTGGCGTTGGGCGTTGTGCCATCGTCAAAATAGAAGGTGCGTTCAGACACTCCATTTCCGTCTACATAAGCGATAAAATTTAGTGCGTTGTTTTGGTATAAAGTCGTGTTTTGCACCACTGCTGTCATGGGTAGTACCGTGTTTGCGCGAACGAAGGTTGGAATGTACTCTTCGATTACTTTTACCCTTGCTTTTTTACCGCCAGGATACTTTTTATGGGTATAAAAATCAAACCAATTTGCCGTTTTTGGGAAGTAAACTTCGGTTTGTGTTACGCCGGGATTTACAATGGGTTTGATCAAAAAATCTTTACCCCATAGGTAAGTGTCTGCAACGGTTTGCAGTGATTCATTTTGGGGTTCTTCAAAAAACAACGGACGCATCAAGGGCAATCCCGTGGTGCTGTTTTCGTAAGCTAAGGTATAATTGTAGGGTAATAACTGGTAGCGTAGCTCGACCGATTTTTTGGCTTTGGCTTTGGTAACAATATCTTTTCGCGCCACTTCAGAAGCTACATCATCTTGGGCATGGGGTCGGAAAATGGGATTGAAAACACCATATTGCAACCAGCGGAGATACAATTCGTTATCAAAATAATCGCCAGCAAATCCCCCAAGGTCGCTGTGCATATAGCCTAAACCTTGCATTCCCATTTGAAGGGCAATTTCCATCTGACTCTGTAAACCACCCCACGTACGATTCACATCGCCACTCCACGGAATCATGCCGAAGCGCTGTGAACCCGAATAACCAGCGCGCATGAGGATAAACGGGCGTTGGGTTGGAAAATCGTTTTGGTATCCTTCAGCGATGAGTTGCGCCCATCGGTGGCCATAAATGTTGTGTACTTCATCGGCTTTTCCTGCGGCGGTCATCACTTTAGAAGGGAACACTTCGGGTTCGCCCAAATCGCCCCAAATCCCGCCCATACCTTGGTTGATCAGGCGTTTGTAAATTGCCCAAAACCACTCTTTCCCTTCGGGTTTGAAGACATCGACAATGCCTGTATTTCCAAAATAAAAGTCCCAAACCGCTGGGGTTCCATTTTTAAATGTAGCCAATGCTTTTTTATCGACAGTTTCTTGCCATTTTTGGGAGGTCGTTAAAATGAAGGGTTCGGTGATCAATACGGTTTTCACCCCTTTGGATTTGAGGTCGGCCATCATTTTCTCGGGTTCGGGAAAAGTTTCTTTGTCCCAATCCAAATTACCCATCGTGCCTTTGATGGTTTTACCAAACCAATACAAGTCGAGAATAATTGCATCGACGGGAATTTTATCGGTTTCAAATTTTTGAATGGTTTTTTCTACTTCTTCTTGGGAGCGGTAGCCAAAACGTGAGGCAAAATTTCCCAAAGCCCAGCGCGGTGGCAGGGGTTGACGGCCGGTGAGTTCGGTATAGTTTTGAATCAATTCGGGCCAACTTCCTCCGACGACCACTTGATATGTTTTACGTCCGGAGATGGTTTCGTATTGTAAGGTATTATTTTTTTGGCTGTCCAAATCCAAATGCCCAATGGCGGGATTGTCAAAATGTACTAAATATTGTTTGGAAGAAATGACAATAGGTATACAGAAATTCATCAACTCAGCACGCGTTTCATAGCCATAATGCGCGCGATTGTAGAGTGCCAAACGATTGCCGCGGCGGTTCATACCCAAAGCACGTGCGCCGCCTCCGTATAACTTTTCATCGGCAGTTAGGTTGAAATCCAAGACCTCTGTGGAATCTTTTTTGATATAACCCAAGCGCTCAGAAAGAATTAATTCGTTTTTGGGGGTCAAATATCGGATTTGAAACGGTTGTTTGGTGACCACTACTTTAATTTGAGGGGTGTTGAGGTAGAGTTCATTCCCCGATTCGGTGGCGGTATACGTTGGATTGTGCGCCGACAAAAGCGTGGCATGCGAGATAGGATTAAACGTTTCCCCTGAAGGAATGAACGAGGTTTCAACAATTTGGTCGCTGAGCACCTTGATTTGATAATATCCGTCTGTTACTCCAATTTCTACACCCGAGGTTGTGGACTTGAGGTGTGTAAATTTTCGGTTGGGATTTTGTGCCCATGTCAGACTTACGGTCAAAAAGAAGATAAGTGTCTTTTTCATAGTACGTTTTTTAGCCCCGACCTGCCTAAAACGGCAGGTAAGCAAAGCGGGAAATAGCTCCCCATTATTTTAGTTCCAAAATGAATCCTGATTTGGGTTCGATTTCGATGGGTTTACGAATATCGAATGATTTTTGGGTTAAAATATCTTCTCCTTGCGCATATTTTGCTAGGTTTTCGGCAAATCGCTCCGGACTCACCGTTTGTTTTTCGTTGCTGTTGTTGATGAGCACCATCACGCTTTCGTTTTCGTTATGACGGAAGTACACATAGACATTGTTTTCGGGAACATAGTGCGTTGTTTTTCCGGTGTGGATTACTTTTTTAGCCTTCCGCCATTGGAATAACTGTGATGTAATTTCAAAATACTTTTGTTGTTCAGGTGTCCGTCCCGCTTGGGTGAATGCGTTTTGTGAATCCCCAGGCCAACCGCCAGGGAAATCTCTTCGGATGTCGCCATCGCCTTTGTTTTTATCGCCTGCCATCCCGATTTCGGATCCATAATACAGTTGCGGTATCCCGCGTAGGGTCGCCAGGAGCATCATGGTAAGTTTGTATTTTTCAAATTCAGGGTAGAATTGATTGAGTCGCTGGGTATCGTGATTTTCAGCGAAAATGAGAAGATTGTTGATGTCGGGATACAAAAAGTCGCTGGCAAGACTGTTGTACACCCGAACGATGCCTTTTTGCCACTCGCTTTTGTCTTCGTGGAGTACTCCTTCGTTGAGAATGCTTTGAAGCATAAAATCCATGACGGAGGGCAGGTGCGAATTGTAGCTCTGAATCGCGGCCACTTTACTATCTTTTTGCCAGTAGGCGATTTGAGCGGTGCTGTATAACCACGCTTCCCCAACGATGTTGAAATTGGGGTATTCATCCATGATGGCTTTGGTCCAGATGGCAATGGCATTTTTGTCGGCATAGGGGTAGGTATCCACGCGGAATCCATCAAGGTCGGCGTATTCAATCCACCACAGCGCATTTTGAATCAAATAATTTAGCACCAAAGGATTTGACTGATTGAGATCGGGCATCGATTTGACAAACCAACCGTCCATACAGATTTTGGCATCCAAAGCCGAAGCATTGGGGTCAAATTGCGTGGTCATGCGGTAGGATGTTTGTTTATATCCCGGAAATTGATGGATCCAATCGTAAGTTGGCAAATCGTCCATCATCCAATGTTTGTAGCCCCAATGGTTGGTGACATAATCTTTGATAAGCTTCATGTTGCGTTTGTGCAATTCGTTACTCAAGCGCACATAATCTTCGTTGGTACCAAAGCGTTCGTCGATTTTGTATACATCCGATTGGCCGTAGGTGTGGTAGGAACCGCGTTCGTCGTTGTCTTCGCAAAGTGGCGTAGGCCAAATGGCGGTAGCGCCGAGTTCTTTGATGTAATCCAAATGTTGAATTATTCCTTCGATATCGCCTCCATGACGGCCGTCTTTGTTGGCGCGGTCGGCTTTTTCAATGAGTTTAGGCGAAGAATCGTTGTTGGGATTCCCATTGGCAAAACGATCAGACATGATGAGGTAAATCATATCGGAGCTGTCAAAACCTTTGCGCAACGCGGAATCCTTTTTACGGGCTTTGAGGGTATAGTTTTGGGTAAATGATTTTTTCTCGTTTTTAAAGGAAAAGGTGAACGTGCCCGGCGCTACATTTTTGGTGTCGATAGTGACAAAAATGTAATTGGGATTTTCGGTTTTTTGTACGTTTTTGATGATGAGGTTGGCTGCACTCACTTCATTTTGGGCGATGTTTTTGCCATAGAACATAATTTGCACATCAGCATGGTTCATGTCGCTGTACCAGAAAGGTGGTTCGATGCGGGTGATTTGCGCAATGCTTGAAATGGAGAGAAACAGGAAAAAAATAAGCTTTTTCATTTTTAAACATTAAGAGTTTTAGATGTGTTTAAGATTCATTAAGCGCATGAAAATGTTCATTAACGAATGGTTTAGTTGACTTTGTTATATTTTTAGTAAAAAAATTAATTAATAAACCTTGGGGTTTTTTCATCAATCTCATATAAGTTAATAGTTGCGCTTCATGAATTGGCAAAATGCTTTCAACACTTTTAACTTCAACAATAACGGTGTCGTTAACAAGTAGGTCCAGTCTTAATTCACTATTTATGATGCAATTTCTGTATTCAATTTGAAACGTTTTTTGAGTCTCTACTTGATACCCTTTGAAGCTTAACTCTTCCCTGAGGCACTTTTCATATACACTTTCCAGTAAACCTGGTCCTAGTACTTTGTGAACCGTAATTGCACAGCCCACAATTGCATAACTCAGCTGAGTAACCTCTTTTTTTGTCATTTTTTGGCGTTTAAATGGAGTGAATGGAATGTATGTAAAAAAGAAGTTAAGGTAATAAATTACTCATAAATTCCTTAACTTCTTAATTGTCTTAATGGTTCAAAATTTTATACAGTCACTAACCCATTAGGTTCCACGAGTATTTCTTTTCCAAAGACATACACGCGAATGGGTTCGTTGCCTTCTAATGCAAATTGGGTTTCGTTTTGACCAATGCTCACTTTCAAAATTTGATTTCTGAAATTGATTTTGAACGAATAGGCTTCCCATTGTGCAGGAATGCGTGGTTCGAAATGTAAGGCGTTGTCGCGCACACGCATACCGCCGAATCCTTCTACAATACTCATCCAAGTTCCTGCCATGGAAGTAATGTGTAGCCCTTCTTCCACTTCTTTATTGTAATCGTCCAAGTCCAAACGCGAAGTACGCAAGTAGAACGTATAGGCTTGTTCCATACGACCTAATACAGCGGCTTGAATGGAGTGCACGCAAGGGGAAAGCGAACTTTCATGAACCGTAAAGGGTTCGTAAAAGTCAAAATGTTTGGCCAGTTCCTCTTTGGTAAAATGATCTTCAAAGAAATAAAACCCTTGTAGCGTATCGGCTTGTTTGATATAGGGCGAACGCAAGATACGGTCCCAAGACCATTTCTGGTTGATAGGGCGCTGACTCTTGTCGAGGTCGGCTACGGTGATGAGTTCTTTATCCAAGAAACCGTCTTGTTGCAAGTAAACGCCGTGCTCTTCCGAATAGGGGAAGTACATGTTGTCGGCTACTTTTTGCATAGCGGCACGTTCTTCGTCACTCAATTGAACTTTGGCCATGATACGGTTGTAATCCGCAGGGTATTCCGCTTTTACACGGTCGGTTTGTTCTAGCGCATAATCGATACACCATTTGGCAATATAGTTGGTGTACCAGTTATTGTTAACATTGTTTTCATATTCATTCGGACCCGTAACTCCCAAAATCACGTATTGGTTGCGGTAGGTAGAGAAAGTTGAACGTTGGTGCCAGAAGCGGGCGATGCCTAAAAGTACTTCCAAACCTTTTTCGGGAATATAACTGTAATCCCCGGTAAAACGGTAGTAGTTGAAAATAGCGAAAGCGATGGCGCCGTTGCGGTGAATTTCTTCAAACGTAATTTCCCACTCGTTGTGACATTCTTCCCCGTTCATGGTGACCATTGGGTAGAGGGCAGCTCCGTTAGTGAAACCGAGTTTACCTGCATTTTCAATGGCGCGGTCGAGTTGGTTGTAGCGGTAGGCTAATAAATTGCGGGCGACTTGTTGGTCTTTGGTCGCCATGTAAAACGGAATACAATACGCTTCCGTATCCCAATAGGTTGAACCACCGTATTTTTCACCGGTAAATCCTTTGGGGCCAATATTCAAACGAGAATCTTTTCCAAGATAGGTTTGATTCAATTGGAAAATGTTGAAGCGAATACCTTGTTGGGCTTTCACGTCTCCGTCAATGGTGATGTCGCTCATTTCCCAGATACGCGCCCAAGCTTCTTTTTGCAGGGATTCGTAAGCTTCAAATCCGTGTGCCAAGGCTTGATCGATTACATTTTCAGCGGCAACTTGAGTATTGTCATGATTCATAGACACGGTGTACCCTCCAATTTTCTGGATGGCAGCGGTTTGACCTTGCGGGCAAGTGATCGCATAGGAAAAAGCGACATGATCTTCAGTTTTTGTAGCTTGTGGTGTGCTATTTTGTGGTGTGCCTTCAAGCAAAATAGTGTTGTGCATGAAGGTTGTTGCTGTAAAATGCGTTTTAAACGTACGCGCGGTTACAAATCCACGGTTATTGTGATGGTGAACATCCAAAGGTTCCCAGAATTTTTCTTCCCAGTTGGCATCTTCATTGTGAACACCCGCATCCAAATAGGGTTTGAATACGATAGCGGCGTCTTTGTTTAGCGGTTTGATTTGGTAGTTGATGAATCCGGCTTCGTCTAGATCAAGCGAAAGGAAGCGACGAACGTTGACTTCGATCTCGGTTCCATTTTGTAGCGTCGCTTGAAATGTACGGGAATAGATGCCTTCCTTCATGTTGAGTTCACGACGGAAATGCGAAACTTGAGTACATTTTGCCAAGTCCAATTCTTCCCCGTTTATTTCGATATTGATACCGATCCAATTGGGGGCGTTTAATACTTTAGCAAAGTATTCGGGATAGCCGTTTTTCCACCAACCCACTTTGGTTTTGTCGGGGTAATAAACCCCAGCAATATAACTTCCTTGAAATGTTTTTCCAGAATAGTACTCTTCAAAATTAGCCCGTTGGCCCATAGCACCATTCCCGATGCTAAACAAACTTTCCGATGATTTTACGCGTTCGGCATCAAATCCTTCTTCAATAATACACCAGTTGTCTGGTTTGATATAATCCTGATTCATTGTATTGGTTTTTGATTAAGGTTTTGGGTAGAAACCCTAATAATCTTCTATTTTCTAGTTGAGGAGCGATTCAATAAAAGAAGGCTCAATAAAGGTAAAGTCTTTGAAATGGTAGTGGGCTTCTTTTAAAATAGCGGGATCCCCAATACCGATGCTGGTCATGTGGGCGATGTTTGCGGCTTGAATACCCGCGACACTATCTTCAAAAACAATAGAATTTTCATTGGTTACGCCAAGTAAACGGGCGGCTCGAACGAAAACTTCGGGATCGGGTTTGGCGTTGGTTACGTCATTCCCGTCTACAATCGCATCGAAAAAAGGCATGATATTGACTTTTTCCAAAATAGGTCGCGCATTTTTACTGGCAGAACCTAAAGCAATAAAGTGACCTTGGCTTCGAATGTATTCCAAAACAGGGAGCACTCCGGGTAAAATTTCATCCTCATCCATATTTTCGATGTAGGACAAATAATCTTGATTTTTTTTGATGAGCCAACGCTCTTTTTCTTCGTCGGTGGCGGTCAAGTTTCCGAGTCCAAGAATAATCTCCAGAGAGCGTACTCGACTCACGCCTTTAAGCTCTTCGTTGTGTTCGGGCGTAAATTCGATGCCGAGTTCTTGGGCCAGTTTTTGCCAAGCGAGAAAATGATATTTCGCCGTATCGACAATTACCCCGTCAAGGTCGAAAATGAAAGCTTTCTTACTCATTGATGTTTATTTTACTGCTTGTCGTTACGGTTAATGTTAAAAATCCAGCTAAAATCATGGAAACACCCCCAATGATTAGAGCGTAAATAGGTTCGTTGTTGAAAAATGTTTTCACTAAAAACCCTAAAATTGTTCCGGCTACAATTTGAGGAATTACTACAAAAAAGTTGAAAACTCCCATGTAATATCCCATCTTTTGTGCAGGTAATGCCCCTGAAAGCATCGCATAAGGGATGGAAAGAATACTAGCCCATGCAATTCCCACTCCAATCATGGCTAGAAGTAATCCTACTTTGTCGGAGAGGAAATATATGGAGATGAGTCCGAATCCACCAAAAACGAGGGCCAACATGTGGGTAAATTTGTTGCTTGTTCTTTTTGCCAATACAGGAAGTAAGAATGCAACTGCTGCTGCAACCCCATTGTATACGGTAAACATTACTGAAACCCAGTCGGCTGCATCATTGTAAATCTTTGATTTCGCATCTGTGGTTCCAAAAACATGACCTGTGACAGCGTTGGTGGTATAAATCCACATCGAGAACAACGCAAACCAAGAGAAAAATTGAACCCAAGCCAATTGTTTCATGGTTTTGGGCATATTAAGTAAATCGGTAATAATAGTCGTAAATCCGTTATTGATTTGTTTTTTACGCAACAGGGAAACCAACATAAAGAGCACCCCAGCGGTCAAAATTCCAATCGACAAAATGTACAGTTCTTTGTGACTGTCTTTGGTTGTTTGGTTTAAATCATGCACAAAATAGGTAAGTAGTGACCCAATCACGGTAAGTACAAATCCTATAGTGCGTTGGCGCGACTCGCTACACGTTTTTTCAAGAGATACGTCACTGTGGTTTTCACTTCCTTTTTCAAAGGCATGAAGTTCTTCGGGGCTGTATTCTTTAGAACGAATAACGGTCCAAAGCACGGCAAGTAAAAAAACAATCCCACCTATGTAAAACGACCATTTCACAGAGGGAGGAATGATGCCTTCTGGAGCTGTGTTGGCTACATCAAACCAATTGGTAAAAATGTAGGGAAGAGCCGATCCTACTACTGCACCTAGTCCAATGAAAAAGCTTTGCATTGAGAAGCCCAACGTGCGTTGTTGTTCGGATAAGTTATCGCCCACAAATGCACGAAAAGGTTCCATAGAAATGTTAATGGAGGAATCCATAATCCACAAGGTTCCAATCGCGACCCAGAGCGACGGAGAATTGGGCATAAAAAGTAAAGCGATGGAAGAGAGGATAGCCCCCACTAGGAAATAAGGTCTTCTACGGCCTAAACGCGTCCAGGTTCGGTCTGAAAAATAACCCACAATGGGTTGAATGATCAAACCCGTGAGCGGTGCAGCCAACCAATAAAGACCAATTTTATCTACTTCGGCACCTAACGTGTCAAAAATTCGTGAAGTGTTTGCATTTTGTAGGGCAAAACCAAACTGAATCCCTAGGAAACCAAAACTCATGTTCCAAATTTCCCAGAAACCTAACTTACGCTTTTCCATTATCGTGTAACGTATTGATTACTAAAACGATAAGCATAAAAAGCTTATCAAAACTTACTCAATTTTCGAAGTACAAGTAAGCGTTTGATTCGGTAAAGATAATAAAGTTTTGAAACTCGTAATTTTTTACCCCATTTTTTTATGAAAACAGGGTAGCGAAAACGTTTTTTGTTGAAAAAAATAAAATTTAACGGGTAGATTCACGTTCCACCAACGCCGTTTCAATGACTTCTGTTTTGTAGTGTTCTTCGATTTCCATTTCCTCATTTTCGAGGCGATCGATGAGCATTTTGGCGGCTTTTTCACCCATTTTTACTCCATTCTGACTTACGGTAGAAATGCTAGGAGTGGAGTATTTCGAAATGATGCCGTCGGTGAATCCAATAATTGAAATGTCAGTTGGTATTTTAAGTCCAAGTTTACCAGCAATTTTGATGGCAGTAACGGCAAAAATTTCGTTTACAGCAAAAATAGCTTCCGGTTTTTGGTCTCGAATTAAGGCTTCTATTTGGGCATCAAAGTTATCGGTGTCTTCAATTTTTAAAATCAAATTAGGGTCGACTTTCAAATCGTGATCCATCATGGCTTTGGTATAGCCATCGGTACGTAATTTACCTACACTCACGTAATCTACCGTGGTGATTAGCGCAATTTTTTTATAGCCTTTATTAATGAAAAAACGGGTGGCGTTGTAAGCTGCTAAATTGTCGTCAATGATTACTTTATCACACAATATATCATTGGTTACACGATCAAACATCACTACGGGCATTCCTTGATTGATAACTTCGGTGATGTGGTGAAAGTCCCTTCTTTGTTGCGTTTCTTTGGAAAGTGACATGATAAAACCATCAATACTTCCGCCCGCCAACATTTCCATGTTGATGACTTCTTTGTCAAACGATTCGTCCGACAAACAAACTAGAACGTTGTACCCATTCTCGTTGGCCACATGTTCAACACCGCTGATTACGGTAGCAAAAAAATGGTGGATAATCTCTGGAATAATGATGCAAATTGTTTTTGTTTTTTTATTCTTGAGACTTAGGGCGATATTATTGGGTTTGTAGTTGTATAATTTGGCAAAAGCTTGCACTTTCTGTCGCGTATCTTCGCTTATTTCAGGGCTGTCGCGTAACGATTTAGAAACGGTTGATATGGATACATCCAATTCTTTAGCAATTTGCTTGAGCGTTACTTTTCTTTTCATGTCAATTTTTTGTATGCTGTTTAATTGCGAATAAAGGTAGCTTAAATTTTTTAGTCTATCAATTTTATCCTTAATTTTATGGTGCATTCTGAAAGTTTTCAACACGAAAACGTTTTCGAGAGGGGTATATTAAGGTGTCATTTTTTTAAACTAAAAATTATCCTAAATTTAACGCTTCGAAGTGCAAGTACAAGCAAAAAAACAAATTATTAACCTAAACAAAATGTATGAAAACAATTTATAACAAGTTGTTGTTTTTCTTGCTCCTTTTGCCGCTTTCCGTTTTGGCTCAAGCGACATTGGAGGGTAAGGTTGTGGATTCTAAATCCAACCAACCCCTTCCGGGAGTTAATGTGGTCGTCCAAGGCACACAGTCGGGGGTTTCCACAGACCTTGATGGTAATTTTAAAATCGGTAGACTAAAAAATGGAGATGTTTTGGTCTTCTCGTTTGTCGGTTACAAAAATCAGACCATCGAATTCAAAGGTCAAAAAAGTGTATCCATTTCCTTGGAAGAGGATTCAAGCACACTGCAAGAAGTAGTGGTCCAAGTGGGGTACGGTTCTGTGAAGAAAAAGGATGCCACGGGAGCGGTATCTGTTTTAGGAGTGAAAGACTTCAACAAAGGAGCGATGGTTTCTACCGACAACCTTCTTCAAGGTCGTGTGGCGGGGGTTACTATCAACGCTGGAGGTGGAGCACCTGGAACAAATCCAGTAATTCGTATCCGTGGGGGTTCGTCGCTTAATGCTTCCAATGACCCCTTGATTGTAGTAGACAACTTTCCAATTTCGAATGCTACAAACACAGGTTCTACCTCGTTCTTAGCGTCTCTTAACCCGAATGACATCGAAAGTATTTCGGTGTTGAAAGATGCTTCGGCTACCGCGATTTACGGTTCGCGTGCTTCCAACGGGGTGATTTTGATTACTACTAAAAAAGGTGGAAAAAAATTATCGGTGGATTTTAATTCACAATACGGTTCAGGTTCGCTTGTACGTAAAGTAGATGTTTTCAATGCCAATGAGTTCCGTAATTTAGTAGCGGCTCAATTCCCTGGCGAAGTAGGTAAACTAGGTACAGCAAATACCGATTGGCAAGATGAAATCTACAGAAGAACAGACTTCATTGACTCCAACTTATCCTTACGCGGTAATTTATTTGGAAAAGTTCCTTCGCGTTTGTCGATAGGGAATACCTATCAAGAAGGGTTACGTTTAACCAATAAATTCAACCGTAATACGATCTCTACTACATTGATGCCAAGTTTCTTTAATGATCATTTGAAGATTCGTGTGAATGCCAACTATACTATGGAGAACAACCGATTTGCGGATGGGGTAGAAGGTTCAGCCATTACGTTTGACCCAACCCAGCCTGTATATGATGCGGCTTCTCCTTTTGGAGGATTCTTTGAGTACCGTAATGGAAACTTGTTGACTCCAAACGTGCAACGCAACCCTGTGGCGCAATTGATGATGACCTACGACACGGGTTCAAATCACCGTATCTTTGGTAATGTGGAAACCGAATATAAGTTTCATTTCTTCCCAAGCTTGAAAGCGGTTGTGAATGTTGGTTTTGACGAATCGAATGGAGAGCGTACCCGTTTAGTGGGATCCAATGCTGCTTCAGGACCAAGCAACAACAACATTCCTTATGGAACAAATGAATTTGCAGAGCGTACAATCCGTACCAAATTATTTGATTCCTATTTATCGTACAATAAAAAAATCAATGATTTAAATATTGATGCACAGGCGGGGTATTCGTACCAGATTTATGAATCCTCTCAATTCTTCACGCGTAACGTTTTACAACCCAACTATGCTTCGATTGGTGCTGAGAATGATATTGAGACCGATAACGTGTTGATTGGTTTCTTTGCGCGTGCAGTCTTAAATTATAAGGACAAATATTTACTTACTGCTAACTTCCGTCGCGACGGGTCTTCTCGTTTTGCGGAGTCCAACCGCTGGTTAAATACACCTGGTTTGGCTTTTGCTTGGAAATTAAAAGAAGATTTCTTCCAATCGTACAGCAAACTTTCTGATTTGAAATTGCGTTTGGGATGGGGGATTACTGGTCAACAAAATATTGATGATGTTGAGGCAAGAAACTATTATTTACAGCAATTTGCAATTGGTAACAATACCAATCAAATTTTCTTCGGGAACAATACAGTGCCAATTGCTATCTCAAGACCATTCAACCCTGATTTAAAATGGGAGCAAACGACAACTTACAACGTCGGTTTAGATTACGGGTTCTTTAATAACCGTTTGAATGGTGCGATTGACGTGTTTTACAAGAAAACCGATGATTTGTTATCACGTGTAGCTTTTGCTGATGGGTCTAACTTTACAAACGTGGGTTGGGCTAATATCGGAAGCTTCTCTACCAAAGGGATTGAAGTGGCCGTGAATTATGATGTAATTAAAGGCAATAATTTGAATTGGAATTTGGCTTTCAACGTGTCAACATTTGAGCGTACCATTGAAACTTTGTCGTCTGGATTTGATGTGTTGTATGGTGATGCTGGAGCAGGAACTGGAAGTACGGCTTTAATTAACCGTGTAAATTATACTCCAGGTTCGTTCTATGTATACAAGCAATTGTATGACGGAGCGGGACGTCCAATTGAAGGGGCATATGCCGACTTAAATGGTGATGGTATCATCAATGGAGATGACCGTTACATTTATATGAATGGCGATCCAGATGTAACATTTGGTTTGGCTTCTACTTTCAACTACAAAAACTTTGATTTCAATTTCAACATGCGTGCAAGCTTAGGAAACCGTGTGTACAATGCGGTGAATGCTACCCGTGCGCAATACAATTTAATCCGTAACAACGGAGTGTTGTCCAACCTTCCCAACAACGTACAATCTACAGATTTTACCAATACACCTGATGTATTTTTATCAGACTTGTACGTAGAGAATGGATCGTTCTTGCGTATGGACAACATTACTATGGGGTATACTTTCCCAAAATGGTTGGATGGTAAAGCTAGCTTACGTGTATTTACAGGGATGCAAAATGCATTTATCATTACCAAGTACAGCGGGATTGATCCTGAAATCAATGGAGGTATTGACAATACCATCTATCCACGTCAACGCACCCTATTGTTTGGTGTGAACATGAAGTTTTAAAAAAAATGTGATATGAAAAATATGTTTAAAAAATCGATTTATCTGTTAGGTTTATCGCTAGCGCTAACATCCTGTACCAAAGATTTGGATGTGTTGCCTGAAGATGATGATATCTTCACAGCGGAGGCTTTTTACAGCCAGCCAGGGGCTTACGAGCGTGCTTTGGCTGGGGTGTATGGAAATTTATCCTTGACAGGAACTCAAGATGCAGGCTCATCATTTCTTCAAGGAATTGACGCGGGAACGAGTCAGTACGGCCGTTGTTTGTGGTATTTGCAAAATTTAACCACCGACGAGGTAATCTGGAGTTATGAAAATGACCCTGGAACGCGTGAATTACAACGTACAATTTGGACAGCAAACAACCCAATTTTCTTAGGTATGTTTAGCCGTACTATGGCTGAGGTTGCTTTGGCAAATGAGTTTTTACGTCAGACAACGCCTGCTAAGTTAAGCTCTCGTGGTGTTACCGATGCTACACAGTTAAGTAATATTGCCACGTACCGTCAAGAAGTTCGTGTTCTACGTGCATTAGCTTACTACAACATGATGGACTTGTTCGGAAAAGCGCCTTTTGTTACGGAGAATGATCCTTTAAATTTCAAAGGGCCTGAGTACAACCGTCAACAATTGTTTACGTATATCGAAAATGAATTGAACGCGGTTATTCCAGACTTAAAAGCGCCTCGTACAAATGTATACGGACGTTTGGATCAAGCGATGGCTCGTATGATTTTGGCTAAAATGTACCTCAATGCTGAAGTATTTATTGGTACACCAAAGTATACAGAGTGTGTAGCGCAATTGAACCAAGTTATCGGTGCAGGATATACGCTAAGTTCAAACTACTTCAATAATTTTACAGCCGACAACCACATTTCTCCAGAAATGATTTTCTCTTTACAATCGGATGGTGTTGTTACGCAAAACTTTGGTCCTACTACGGTAATGATTAACGGTCAAGTAGGATCTATGGAATCCAACGGTGTTTCGCTAGGTGTTGGTGCCGGCGGATGGGGTGGAGCCCTACGTTTACGCAAGCAATTTGTGCAAAAGTTTGAAGGTTCTGCCTTTGCCTCTGATGCCCGTAAGAGTGCTATTTTAGCTGGTTCACGTAACATTGATATTACCGATATCGCAAACCGCGATCAAGGGTATATCTTAGCGAAATACAAAAACGTATCCTCTACGGGAATAGCAGGACCTAATTCTACTTTTGTAGATACTGATTTCCCTTTGTTCCGTTTGGCCGATGCATATTTAATGTATGCTGAGTGTGCTGTTCGTGGCGCTTCAGGCGCTACATTGGCTCAAGCCGTAACGTATGTAAATGCTTTACGCGAAAGAGCAAACAATGGAAATTCAAGTGCGAATATTAGTGCGGCTGATTTGACGTTAGACTTTATCTTGGATGAGCGTTCTCGTGAGCTACACTGGGAAGGTCACCGTCGTCAAGACTTAATTCGTTTTAACAAATTTACTGGAGGAAGCTACAATTGGGCATGGAAAGGAAATGGAGTGAATGGTATCGCTATTTCCAACAACTTAAAAGTATTCCCTATCCCAACCAATTCTATTGCAGCGAACCCCAACTTAACACAGAATCCAGGTTATTAATCCAACACAATTAAACAATTTTGAAAATGAAAAAAATAGTTAAACCCATACTAGCTTTTGCTCTTTTATTCGGAGCAGCTTCGTGTACCGATGAGCAGGATTTAATTTTTACAACACCTCCTGCTGAATTTAAAATTCTTTCTCCACAATCCGGTGAATCGGTTGTTTTATCTCCTGAAACACCGCTTAACCCAGGTTTAGCTTTGACTTGGGAAGATGCTGATTATGGTGCTGAGACTCAAGTTAACTACACTATCCAAGTGGATAAAAGTGGTGATAACTTCGATACTCCTCTAGATGTTACTTCTACTACAACTACTTTTGCCACCATCAACTCTGATGTGTTGAACGGTGCTTCTGTAGCTTCAGGTTTAACTCCTTTTACACAAGGTGGATTAGAAGTTCGTATCAAATCAACAATTGGAACTACAGGTAGTGAGGCTAAATATTCAGATGTTATCACGTATTTAGTGACGCCTTATTCTACTGAATTACCAAAATTAGCTGTTCCTGGAAACCACCAAGGATGGAATCCACCTACGGCACCAAGAATTGCTGCTTCTGCATTCGGTCAAACCGATTATGAAGGGTATGTTTGGTTAGATGGAGGATACAAATTTGTTGCTCCTGATGCCTCTGGTAACTTCAACTGGGGGAACACCGATTGGGGAGATGATGGTTCATTCTCAGGAGTTTTAGTTGAAACAGGCGAATCTGATTGTACAGCAGCTGCAGGGTACTACAGAGTACAAGCAAATACAACTACTTTGGCTTATACAGTTACTCCTACAACTTGGGGAATCATTGGTTCTGCTACACCAGGTGGATGGGATAACAGTACGCCATTAACCTATAATGCAACTACCAAAAAATGGACAGGAACTGTAGTATTAACCGCTGCTGAGTTGAAGTTTAGAGCAAACAATGCATGGACAATCAATTTAGGTGGTGATGGAAATGATGATGGTTCTATGGATTATGATGGACCAAATATTGCTTCTCCAGGAGCTGGTACTTATTTAGTAGAGTTGGATTTATCTAACCCAAGAAAATATTCGTACACCTTAACTGCACAATAATAAACCCTAAAGCAAGGACTGCTTAACCTCAGTCCTTGCTTTTTTATAATTTAAAATGCTATGAGAAAATTATTAATATTTATTGGATTTGCCCTTACCTCTGTACTTCAAGCTCAAGTAATCAGTTGGCAAGGAGGTACTAACCCCGATCAAAATCAATCGGCGGTCATTCTTTTTGATAAAAGTACTACGCCTTTGGCCACTTACACGGGTGTAATTTATGCCCATACTGGGGTTACTCTTAACGGTACTCCATGGCAAAATGTCAAAGGTTCATGGGGAAATAATACCACTCAACCAGCTTTAACGCAGGTTTCAGGTAATATTTACCGTCTTGATTTAACACCTACGTTGCAATCGTTTTACAATGTAACAACAGGTTCTATTACCAATGTGAATATTGTATTTCGAAATGCACAAGGAAATGCACAAACGGTAGACTTAGTGTTAAATGTAGGTGCTTTCCAATCGTCACTTACGGCTCCTGTTAATGGCAGTAATACACTTTTATCAGCGGGACAAAATTTCACGGTGACCGCAACCAATACCAATGGCAATGCCAACTATACCTTGCAAGCCAATGGTTCTACAATTAATACCTTTACCGGTTCAAACTATTCCTTTACAGATGTCAATGTAACACAAAACAAAACGTATCAGCTTCAAGTTAATCAAGGCGCTGTTACTTTCACGTATACTTTTAGTGTTGTTGTAAATGCAGGTACAACTACTGCTTCAATGCCCGCAGGGTTAGAAGACGGTATTAACTACAACAGTTCTGACAACACCAAAGCTACACTTGTCTTAACAGCTCCCGGAAAAGATTTTGTTTATGTGGCCGGTAGTTTCAACAACTATCAACCGGATTCATCATTTTTGATGAAAAGAGACCCGTCAACGAACAAGTTTTGGTTAGAATTAACCAACTTAACACCAGGTGTAAATTACAATTATCAATATTGGGTTTGTGATCAAACGCCAACAACTAATTCACCAGCGGTGGTAAAAACGGCCGATCCCTATTCTACATTGGTTTTGTCCAATTTTGACGACCCTTTTATCCCTGCTTCAAGTTACCCCAATATCCCAGCTTACCCCGCAGGTCAACAACGTGAGGTAACTGTTTTAAGAACGGGGCAAACTCCTTACAACTGGAGTAATGCTACTTTGAATTTCGTAAAACCTAATAAAGATAATTTAGTGGTGTACGAAGTATTGGTACGCGACTTTGATGCCAACCGAAACTTTCAAGACATTATTAACCGCATCGATTATTTTAAAAATTTAAAAATCAACGCGATTCACTTCATGCCTGTCATGGAGTTTGAAGGAAATGAAAGTTGGGGGTACAATACCTCTTTCCACATGGCCTTAGACAAGTTTTATGGAACGGCTGATAAATTCAAAGAACTTATCGATCTTTTACACCAAAACGGGATTGCTGTTATCCTTGATGTTGCCCTAAACCACGCCTTCGGAAGAAACCCAATGGTGCGTATGTGGATGAAAGATCCTGATGGAGACGGATGGGGAGAACCTGCTGCGGATAATCCGTATTTCAACGAGTTTTCAAGACACAGCTACAATGTAGGAAGTGACTTTAATCATAGCTCTCAACTTACTCGTTATTACACGAAACGTGTGGTTAAACATTGGATTGAAGAGTTCAAAATTGATGGGTTCCGTTGGGATTTGACCAAAGGATTTACCCAAAACTGTTCAGGGAATGATGATACATGTACTAACGCCTATCAACAAGACCGCGTAGACGTTTTACGCGAATATGTAGACTATACTTGGTCCCTAGATCCTTTCCACTTGGCTATTTTTGAACACTTAGGAATCGATAGTGAAGAGCAACAATGGGCTAACTACCGTATCAATGAAAACCCAAGCAAAGGCGTAATGATGTGGGGTGAGTTAACTGCACCATACACCCAATTAATTCAAGGTTTCTCAACGGGTGCCGACATTACCCGTATGGGGCACGTAAGCCGTGGATTCAATGCCAAACGTTTGTTAGGCTATCCCGAAAGTCACGATAAAGATCGAATTATGTATTCTGCGGTTACTTTTGGAAACGGTGGTGGTACTTCCCCTGTTATCAATAACTTAAACAATGCTCTTTACAGAATGTCGGCTATCGGAGCTATCAGCCTCTTGATTCCAGGGCCAAAAATGATTTGGCATTTTGCGCCGCTAGGAATGAATTTGTCCATTTTTACTTGTACTAATGGAACTGTAAATACCGATTACGACACGACGACTGGCGATTGTAAATTGGATACCAAACCACAGCCACAATGGGTTAACAACTGGTTAGGTGTACCAGAACGTGCTAAAATATACAACGATTGGTCTAAAATGATTGACCTGAAATTAAGTAATCCCGTATTTAACGGCGATTATGCGATCAGCCCCGATGGAAATAACATTCGTCAGCGCGTTTATGTATTCAATAATTCATTGCCAACTTCACAATTACGCAATGTGGTGATTTTGGCCAATATGTCTGTGGCCTCACAAGGGATTCGTCCTGACTTCCCTTACACTGGGACTTGGTATAATTTGATGGATAATACTCCTGTAAATGTAACAAGCACTACCGCAACCATTACCGTTGAAGCTGGTGGTTTCAGAATTTACGGAAATCAACCTTCTTTGAGCAATGATCAATTCTCAAAACTTGATTTCGTAACTGTAGCACCCAATCCAACAACGGGAACAATTATGGTGAATACCAATTTAACCGCTATGGAAGTGTATTCTATCACAGGTCAATTGGTGAAATCCTTTGACAATGTGACAATGGACCGCGAGTATTCTATCGAAGACTTAAAAGGAGGATTGTATGTTGTAAGATTAGTTGACGAAAATGGACAAACCAAATCCGTCAAATTGATTAAAGAATAAATTTATTTCTATAGTTAGTGTAAAAAAGGTTTCTGTTTTAACAGGAACCTTTTTTTATTCTTTCAAGTTGCCTTAGCTTTGTAGCGAAATTAGTTTAGATCCATGAAACGATTGATTGTCAAGTCCCTGAAGATATTTTTTGGAACTATAGGTGCCTTACTTTTAGCAATGTATTTATTTCCTATTCTTTTTCCGGGGAAAATCGAACAAGAAGTCAAAGATTTTGCCAATCGTCGCTTGAAAGGGGAGCTCAATTTTAAAGAAGCACAACTTTCTTTTTTTAGTCATTTCCCTTACCTAACGCTGTCCCTGACCAAATTTGATTTAAAAGGTTCGGCCCCTTATCGCAACGAAACTTTGGTTTCTGCGGATGAAATTGCCTTTGGGATCAATTTAAAAACTCTATTTTTTGATGGAGCAGTCAGTATCGATAAAATTTATTTGGACCAGGCATTGATTAATGTTAAAGTAGATAAGAATGGAAACGCCAACTATAATGTCTATGTTTCGGAAGATAAAGCCCCCAAAGATGCTAAAGAAAAATCCGAAGATACATCATTGAAACTCGAACGAATATCCATTGAAAATACTCATTTGTCTTTCAACGATCAATCCACGGGAATACAAATCAAGGCAAAAGGTTTCAATTATTTGGGGAAAGGCGACTTGGATAAAGCTATTTTTGATTTGGATACCGAAGCCGCAATTGAAGATTTTAGTTTTTCATTTAAAGGCGAGAATTATTTAAAAAACAAAAAAGTCAATGCCGAATTAATCACCAAGATTAACACCAATTCATTATCATTTATATTTGAAGAAAACAATTTAAAAATCAACAAATTACCTATTGATTTCGTGGGTAAATTAGATTTTTTGAGTAATGGGTATGATTTGGACTTTAAAATTGAATCGCTTGACAGTCCGCTCGCTGATTTTTTTACCGCTTTACCTCCCGCGTATGTAACATGGCTTGATAAGACTCAAGTAGAAGGCCAAACCGATTTAGTTTTTACTTTAAAAGGAAAATATATTGCGTCCACACAAACCAATCCCGATATCGGTTTCCAAATGAAAATCCGTGAAGGCGAAATCAATCATAACAAAGCTCCTGTGGCAGCCTCCAATATTTTTTTCAATTTTGAAACGCGACTACCTGAGTTAAATCCCGATAAGTTAGAAGTCAATATAGATTCGCTATTTTTTAATGTTGGAAGCGATTATGCCAAAGCAATTATCAAAACGAAAGGGTTAAAACAACCTAATGTAAAGGCAGTCATTCGCTCAAAAATGGATTTGGCCAAGATGAATCGGGCGCTCGGAATTACAGCTTTTCAAGTGCGCGGAACCCTGTTGTCTGATATTGTGGCTCAAGGAACCTATGATGCCAGTCGGAACCAAATTCCCGCTATTAAAGCTAAACTAAAACTCACCAAAGGTTACCTTAAAACGAGTCATTATCCCAACCCGATTACCAATATTCATGTTGAAACTACCCTAACCGACGCCTCGGGACAGTTAAAGGATTTGCAAGTAGCCATCCACCCCGCTTCCTTTGTGTTTGAAAAAAATCCGGTGTATGTAAAGGCCAAACTTCAAAATTTGGATAATGTGCAGTATGCTATTCAAGCCAAAGGAGTTCTCGATATCGGCCGTATTTACAAGGTTTTTTCTCAAAAAGGTTTGGGCGTAAAAGGATATGTCAAGGCAAACGTTCGATTGAAAGGAACGCAAAATGATGCGGTCAATGGCAACTATGCAAAGTTGCAAAATTCGGGAACGCTCTACCTTCGCGATATCGCCACGACGTCAACGTATTTGCCAAAACCATTTGTGATCAAAGAGGGAAAATTTTCTTTTGTTCAAGATCAAATGCAGTTTCAAAATTTCAAAGCTACCTACGGACAATCTGATTTTTTGATGAACGGGCAGCTGCGTAACGTCATTGACTTTGTGTTGTCGACAACGGGAGTGTTAAAGGGCGATTTTGAGCTTTCCTCTAGATTTTTGAACACCGATGAATTTTTGTCCGAAAAACAAGGGAATAAAAGCACAGCTACCAGTCCACAAGCAATCGAAAAAGGCGTGATTGTGTTACCCAAAAATATGGATTTGCACTTCAAAGCGCAATTGGACGAACTTAAATTCCAAGATTTAAAAGTGAATGATTTGCAAGGTAAATTGGCCCTCAAAAACGGTCAGTTGCAATTGCGAGATGGCGCGGCAGAAATCATCGGTTGTCAAGTAAAAATGCAAGCCGATTATGCCGATGAAACGCCAAGTCGAGCGGCATTTGACCTTAAAGTGAAAGCGACCGATTTTGACGTTCAACGGGCTTATAAGGAAGTTAAATTATTCCGCGAAATGGTGACGGCTGCCGAAAGTGCCCAAGGAATTATCGGTTTGGATTATGCGATACAAGGTAAGTTAAATGACCAAATGATGCCCATATTCCCCTCGTTGAAAGGCGGCGGTGTTTTATCGGTTAAAAAGGTCAAAATGAAAGGGTTCAAATTGATGAATGTGGTGAGTCGTTCTACAGGTAAAGACAAGTTAAAAGACCCCGATTTATCAAAAGTTGATATAAAAACCAAAATTAACAACAACATTATCACCATCGAACGCTTTAAGTTTAGAGTGGCAGGTTTCCGCCCTAGAATCGAGGGAACAACGAGTTTTGATGGTCGTTTAAATCTTAAAATGCGTTTGGGATTGCCACCCCTTGGCATCATTGGAATCCCTTTAAAGATAACCGGAACTCAAGAGAATCCTCGGGTTAGATTAGGCAAACAAACGGAAGATTTGGAAGAGACAGAATACCAAGAGGGGATGGAGATAACCCCCACCGCTACACCCTAATACGGAGTGCCTCTTTTTCAAAATAATGCTGAAAAAGGAGGTTGATATTCCCTTTTCTTTTTATATTTAGTGCAGCCTAATCCTCAATTTTCGTATTTTCAAACCCAATATTAAAAGGATTAGATTGTAATCAATTGTATATACTCATGAGTTTTGAGCGTCTTTCCCCGTTGGTCAAAAAATCTGGTTCACCCCTTAGTGTACAAGAATTCCATTCACGTGTAAACATTGTTTTCCATAATTATGAGGCCGCTCAATACGACGCTCTTCATGTTGATATGTGGGAAAGTTTACAAGAACAAGTGGATTTATTGGTACACGATTGGTTCTCTAAAACAAGCCCCAAGGCCCCATTAAAACTTCTCGATATTGGGTGCGGTACAGGGTTAAGTACGCAAAAATTGCTGAATACCCCCGTAGGTCCTTTAGTGGAATCGATTGTATTATTGGATACTTCCCCAAAAATGTTGGAGCAAGCCCAAATGAAAGCGGTCCATTGGGACAAACCGTTTACGGTTATAAATGGTACCATTGCCGATTTAACGGGTAGTTTTGATGTCGTTATTATTTGTTCAGTACTACATCATATTCCCGATTTAGATACCTTCATTCGACACATTGACGCGTTGCTAAACCCCGGTGGAGTTATTATTCATTTACAAGATCCTAATGGTGATTATGCCCAAGACAACCTTTTTAAAGAACGAGAAAAGGAATTTGAGCGCCTTCAAGCCGTTCAAAAAGTAAAGCGAATTACGGATTATTTTCCGAAGTCCATTAAACATAAGATCAATTTATTTTTAGGGCGTAAGAATTATATTGATCTAATCAACGATGCATTAATTCGCGAAAAAACGATAAAAAAGCGTTTAACGGCGGATGAGATTTGGAGCGTTACCGATATTCATGTTGAATCCAAAAACGATTCCCAAGCGCGTGGAATTTCATTTGCTTTTTTAAAACAAAAGCTACAAAATTTCACCCTTTTGAGTCATCGCAGTTATGGTTTTTATGGCGTTTTAAAAAATGATTTGCCATCGGCAATGCAAGCCAATGAATCGCAATGGATCACAGAAAATCAATTGAATGGACGTAATTTAGCTTGTGTTTGGCAAAAGCAATAATTCAAAACAGGTAAACAGGGGCTTTAAGTCCCTTTTTTTTTGGGTTAAATTACGCCGTATAGTACACAGTAGAAAGAAAAAACCCTTGAGAATCTCATGATTTCAAGGGTTTAAGTGGTACCTCCAGGAATCGAACCAGGGACACACGGATTTTCAGTCCGTTGCTCTACCAACTGAGCTAAGGTACCAGTGCTAATGCGGGTGCAAATATAGAATCATTTTTAATTTATCCAAAAGAAAAATCAAAAAAAATCTATTCGTATTTTTGCGTTCTAAACAACCGCTTCATGCTTTTAGTCCTTGATTTTGGGAATACACAAATCAAAGCCGCTGTCTTTGAGAACTATACCCTTTTGGAAATGCTTCGATTTGATGTAGCGCAAGCCTCCCCATCGTTGGAGTTGTTATTGCAGCGTTTTCCAAAAATAAATGCGGTTTGTACTGCATCGGTTACTTTAGCGCATGAAACCGTTTTGCAGAATTTGCCAGGCGCTTTGAAAAAATGGACGATCCAACGGCAACACAAATTTCCTTTTGTGAATGCTTACCGAACCCCTCAAACCCTCGGTTTGGACCGAATGGTGTTGGCCGCTGGCGCTGTTTTAGCTTATCCCAACCAAAATCGACTAGTAATCGATGCAGGGACTTGTATTACCTATGATTTCATTACTGCGCAAGATGTCTATAAAGGAGGCGCCATTAGTCCCGGGATACACATGCGCTACAAAGCCCTTCATGAGAACACGGCTCAACTCCCTTTATTAACCCTAACAGAAGATTTTCCCCTCACGGGCGATTCAACCGAAAGTTCGATACATTCAGGGGTACTTCAAGGGGTTCTTTTCGAAATTGAGGGTGTAATTGCACAATATGCACAAGAAAATCATAACTTTAGTATAATTTTAACCGGCGGAGATGCCAATTTTTTGGCTGCTCATTTAAAAAATAGCATATTTGCCAATCCAAATTTTTTGTTGGAGAGCCTAGTATATGTATACCAATATCAACATAATGATTAAAAAATTTTTATTCCTTTTCGCAACATTGTGCTCCGGGGTGGTTATGGCACAACAAGGGACCAGTTCACCCTATTCGTTTTACGGTATCGGCGATGTTCGATTCAAAGGAACAATTGAAAACCGTGCCATGGGAAGTATCACAGCACATGGCGATAGTATTCACGTTAACTTACAAAATCCAGCCTATCATTCGGCTATTCGATTGACCACATTTGCCGTTGGCGCAACCTACGGAACCAACCAAATTGAATCCAATACGCAAAGTGCCAAAGCCCGCACCACCGCCTTAGATTACATTGCCGTAGTGATTCCTACGAAAAAAGTAGCGTTCTCATTGGGTTTAATGCCTTTTTCATCGGTAGGATATAATGTATTAAACGACCTTAATTCATCAATTATTCGTCAGTATACAGGAACAGGCGGAATCAACAAAGTTTATTTTGCGACTTCTTTTCGAGTGACTCCTAATTTTTCAATTGGAGCGGATTTAAATTATAATTTCGGGAATATCGAGACCAAATCCATCAGTGCCTTCCCCGGGGTAGAATTTGCAACACGTGAGATCAATACCTCCAATGCCACAGGGGTAAATTATAATTTTGGATTGCGTTATCAAAAATTATTTAAAAAGAAGTATATGGTCTACACAAGTGCTGTGTTCAGTCCAGAGGCCGATCTAACTTTTAACAATACACGACAATTGGCTTTAATCAATTGGACAATTGGCGGTTCAGAAACGGTGGTGACAGGGCAAACACAAGATTTGGAAGTGGCCGATACTAAAATTAAGTTGCCCTCTAAAATTGACTTTGGTGTGGGCTTTGGGCAAACCAATAAATGGACAATTGGGGCCAATATCTTGTTGCAAAACGCAAGTAATTTTGGAAATCGAAATAATGACATCACGAATGTACGCTTTGAAAATGCCACGCGTTTCAGTCTTGGCGGATATTACATTCCTAATTATAAATCGTTTTCAAGTTATTTTGACCGCATAGTTTACCGCGCTGGACTTCGTTATGAAAATACGGGACTGATTTTAAATGATAAATCAATTACAGATACAGCGGCTACGCTCGGACTCGGTTTGCCAGTACGCGGGACTTTTTCCAACGTAAATTTTGTTTTTGAATACGGTTCGCGTGGGACACAGAGCAATAATTTGGTAAGAGAACGTTATTTCAATATTGGTTTCGCATTTTCGTTCAACGATCAATGGTTCCAAAGAAGAAAATATGATTAATTTTTTTATGAAAAAAATAGTAGTATTCGTTTTAGTTTTTTGCGGAAGCTGGCTTTCTGCTCAAGATATTTGTGATGTTCGCGGTCAATTAGCAACTCTAATCGAAGAAAAGTCATTTGAAAAAGCGGAGCTAATTTGGAAGGATTATCTTGAAAATTGTTCTTCAAAAAGTGAGGAAGTTTTTCAACTGGGTGAAAAGATTTATCAGCTTGAGTTCGAAGCGGCTGATGGTGAACAAAAAAAGAAGCAAGCAAAACAATTACTCGAGTTTTATGAAATGTATGATCGGACGTTCCCAGATAATTTCAATGAAAATTATATGAAAAGAGGAATGTTGTGGTATGAGTCATTTGAAAATGAAGATGAAGCATATAATGCTTTGTTTATTGGTTTTGCAAAAATGAACGAACCTTTTAGTAATCCTTTAGCATTAGCAACCTATTTCAAACTAGCACAAAAGAAGCTAATAAAAGAGCAAAGCCCAGCGATTCCAATTTATAAACTTTATTTTGAACTTCTCATTCGTGTCCAAGAGAACAAAAAGAAATATTCGGATCGAAGCAATGACTTTGAAAATGCAAAGCTCTCTTTAAATGCTGCTATACGAGATTTTCAAGCTTGTGATGTTTTGGAAACCTATCTAAAGTCAAGTTTTGATGCTCAAAAAAATGATTTAAAATGGCTTGAATTAGTAACCGAAATGACAGATGTGACATGTGAATTTAGTATGTATTACCCCGAATATGTAGAGTATTGGTATGGAAAAGTTGAAAATTCAAATTCTGCCTATCACATGGGAAATTTGCGATTAAAGCGCAATGATTGGGATAATGCGATTTTATATTTTGAAAAATCACTGGCACTTGAAACCGATAACTTTATTAAAGCAAAACGAGCCATTCAAATTGCCTCACTTTTGCTCGGTAATAATAATCGTAAAGCGATGCAGTTTCTGCAAACAGCTGCATTAGCCGAACCCAAAAATCCACGTGTGTACATGCTAATGGGCGAGGTGTATGTCAATGCCATCAAAGAATGTGATTTGGAAGGTAAATCTGCAGAAGCGGTATACATATTGGCGGCCAAAACCGTAGTAAAAGCTGCAGAAGCTGATAAAAGATATGCTGCCGCAGCTCAAAAGAAAGCCGAGGAGTACCGTAAAAAAGTCACCACGCCTGCAGGCAAAAAAACGAGTGTAGCCGTGGGCTGTTGGATCAATCAAACCGTAAACTGGTAATGAGAAAAGCGCTAGGGATACTCGGTGTCTTGATGGTTTTTTGGAGCATTTTGGCTTGTGAAAGCAAATTGCGTGAAGTACAAAAATCAGTCTATGCCGAATTTACACCTAGCGGGGATGCCGATTCGATTCATGTTAAATACACCGATTCGGGGCGCATCAAATCGGTTTTGGAGAGTCCCAAAATGCTCGATTATGCGACCGTGAAATATCCGTACACCGAATTTCCAAAAGGGGTTCGCGTCACCCTTTACGACAACAAAGGCGTGCCAACTTTTGTGACAGCCAAATACGCCGTGAGTTTTAAAGATACCGACTTATTTGATCTTCAAGGCAGTGTAAAAATCAGTAACACAGCGGGTCAAGTATTTGAAACGGAGCAACTTTATTTTGATCAAAAAAACGAATGGTTTTTTACCGAAAGACGCTATAAATTCACCGATCCCAAAGGGGTTTCTTATGGTGAAGGAGTCGATTTTAGCAAAGATTTAAAAATTATAAACTCACAACGCGTTTCGGGTGCGTTGGACAAAACAGAGTAAAATATGGGCTATTTAAAAATTACACAATACTTGTACTTGGTGGCAGCAGGAATTTTTGCGTTTGATGCAATTACCCATTGGAACGACGAGCCCAAACCTTGGATCAGTGTTGGGATTGCTCTAGTTTCTCTTTTTTTATTCTTTTTTCGACGCCATTTTGCCAAAAAATTCCAAGACCGTCAAAACGCCCAAGGCAGAAAATAAAAATACTTCACTTTTCGCTAGGCTAAAGTCTTTATGCTTTAAAAAGTATGAAAATGAAAGCCAAAAATGTCTCCTAATTTCTTCCTTTATTTGTAAAATAGGGGCCAAAAACAGGTAATTTGAAAGCATTCAAAAAAAAATGGCTTTCGAGTGTAAATTATCCAATTACGATTGTAATTATTTCATAGATAATTGTATTTTCGCAGACTGAAATAAAAATATAGTAGATACAATGGCAGTTTTACAGAAAATTAGAAATCGTTCCGGATTGCTTTTACTGATTATTGGTTTTGCCTTATTGGCTTTTGTGGTGCAAGATTTGTTTACCAACGGATTGAGCCAACAATCGCATGATGTAGGAAGCGTTAATGGAAAAGATATCGCCTTCGAAGATTTTAGAGTGAAAGTAGCGAATCTTGAAAAAAGCGGGCAAGGAGGTCAAATGACTCAAACGCAAGCTGCTAACCAAACCTGGGATATTGAAGTGAATAAAACACTTTTGGTCGACCAGTTTGATAAAGCGGGCGTTCGTGTGGGCGAGACTTTCAAATTAGAAACTTTCAAAAAAGATCCAAATATCGGTGCCAACCCAATGTTCCAAAACAAAGGGAAATTTGATTTGAATAAATTCAAAGAATTTTTCAAAAACAATCCAGAGCAAGCCAAAATGTTCGAACAACAAGAAAAGGACATGGAGCTTAACGGGAAATTCCAAATCTACAACACCATGGTGAAAGCCGGGATGTATGTGACGCAAGTAGAAGGAAAATTCAAGTATGCTTTGGAGCAAGATAAAGTGGATTTTGACTATGTTGGTGTGATGTATTCTTCGATCAAGGATAGCGAAGTGAAAGTAACCGATGCGGATATCACGGCTTATATGCAAAAACATGAAAAGCGTTTCAAAGCCGAAGAGACTCGTGAAATCGAGTATGTATTGGTAGAAGATAAGCCTTCTAATAAAGACCAAGAGGAAGCGAAAGCTAAATTAATGGCGTTGTTAAATGCCACGGTGGAATACAACAAAGAAACCGGCAAAAACGATACCTTGCCTGGTTTCCGAACAACTACCAATGTAGCTGAATTTGTCGCTAACAATTCTGATCGTTCTTACGATTCAACGTATGTGACCAAACAACAATTGCCTGCCGCTGCAGCCGATGCTTTGGTAAACTTACCGATGGGTGAAATTTACGGTCCTTATGTAGATGGGGATTACTATTGCTTGAGTAAAATGATGGGGCGTAAAGCCAATGAAAAAGCCAAAGCAAGTCACATTTTGATCAGCTGGGAAGGTATTGATCGCGTACAGAAGAAAGAAAAAAGAACCAAAGAGGAAGCCAAAGCAAAAGCCGAAAGTTTATTGGCGCAAGCCAAAGCCAATCCAGGTTCTTTCATGATGTTGGCCTTAACCAATTCGGATGACTCTTCAGCGCAACAAGGTGGAGATTTAGGATATTTCGGTCCCAACCAAATGGTGAAACCGTTCAACGATTTTGTATTCAACAATCCTGTGGGAACTATCGGTTTGGTTGAATCGGAATTTGGATTCCATATCATCAATGTGACTGACAAGCAAGACGGTATTCGTTTGGCGACTATTGCTCAAAAGATTCAACCTTCAGAAGCTACAACGAATGAAGCCTATACCAAAGCTACTCAGTTTGAAATGGAAGCTGCTAACGGTGACTTTGCCAAACTAGCTAAAAAATCAGGGTTAAAAGTTGAGTCTATCAAAGCCAAAGCGATGGATGAAGCTCTTGGAGCTGCGGGTAACCAACGACAAGTAGTTAAATGGGCATACACCGACGATACAGCTATTGGTGATGTAAAACGTTTTGAAGTTACCAATGTTGGTCACGTTATTGCGCGTTTGAAAAAAATTAATCCAAAAGGGTTAACGCCCATTGAAGATGCACGTCCGTCTGTAGAGGGCATTCTTAAAAATGAAAAGAAAGCGCAATTGATTATTGCTAAAATGAAAGGTAGTTCGTTGGAAGCTATTGCCAAAGCCAATAAAACTACGGTGATGAATATTCCAGCGGTTACTATTGAGAGTCCGATGCTTCCAAGCGTAGGTATGGAAGCGAAAGTAGTAGGTACTGCTTTTGGAACGCCTAAGAATAAAATTTCTGAGCCGATTGAAGGGTTGTCAGGAGTTTATGTAATTAAAACCAAAGCGGTGACGAAAGCGCCAAAGATTGCGAAATACGATGAGTATGTCACGCGTTTGAAGCAACAAGCTGCCCAAAATGCAAATCGTGTAATTCCTACCTTGCGCAACGCTGCCGATATTCAAGACAATCGTGTAGAGTTCTATTAATAGATTCTGAAATACAAAAAAAATCCCGAAGAAGTCTTCGGGATTTTTTTGTTTAGGAAAGTATCATTTTTGCATAAGGTACCACCACAGGGTATCCTCTTTCGGTGAAGTAGTCGGTTGGATTTTCTTTGGACACGGCTAAGACAAAATCACCGCCCCAAGCCCCCAAACTTTTAATCACGCCGTCAAAGTCGGGAAAAAGTGCTTCTTGGATGGTCATTTCTTCGAGTACATCACTTAAAGCAATTTCATGTTCCCGCAACGCTACCGCAAATTCTTTGGGATGTTGTGCTGCGATGACGCGTTGGGTGATGGCATTGATTTGTTGAATTGTTTTTTCTATTTCGCCTTGTTTGTCCAAATAGGATGCGATGGCCGCTTTGGAATTTCTTTTTTGATTGAGGTATACAAAAAAGAGATGTTCAGCAAAGGCAGGAGCAAAAGTCACCGGTTGGATAACGGGGCGCTCATTTTGTAATTGATAGAGTATAGGGGCGTTGTTTTGCGCACAAGCGACATCATAGCCGCTACCTCCGAAACTTCGTTTTAACAGCGTAAAAGCATCCACTTGTGCCCATTGAGCGATATTATTGATCAAGGTAGAGGAGGTGCCTAATCCCCAGTTTTTGGGAAAACTTAATTCGGTTTCGATATGGTAACCCGCTGCTTGATGCAAAAACGCAGCATTCATTTGGTAGGCTTCATGGAGGATGTCAATCAGCGTATTTTTAATATTGGCTGCAGCATCTACTTTTGTTTTCCGTTGAATGGATTCAAATGGAATCGTGGCTTCAAACCAGCGGCTTTTATCGTGATCAAAACTGGTCCATTGCAGGCATTGGTTTTCGCCTGAACGGACGTGAAGAGTTTGGCCAAACCGTGTGGGTAAGGCGAGTGCTTGTGCCCCGTCCAACACGACATATTCGCCCGTGATGAGCAGTTTTCCGTTGCTGTAAAACGATTGTTTCATGTTGCGTGTTTTGGAATGTAATTTTTCTACTTAGCCCGGATAGAGCCGATATCCTCCCCCGACGTGAGGAGGGGGAGATACAGGCGAAAGCCGGAGGGGTGTGGTGCAAGAAGTGCTTGTTCTTGCTCCTTATTTTACTTCCGAAGTTGTTCAATCAATTCCACCACCGAGGCATGGGTAACGGTTTGCTCGGCAAAATGTGCGTGAATGGCTTTCCGTTCTTCGGCTGTAGCTTGGTATTGATTTAAGATATTGTTTAAGTGCATTTTCATGTGTCCCTCTTGAATTCCGGTAGTCGTTAACGAACGCAAGGCGGCAAAATTTTGCGCCAAACCAGTCGCTGCAACGATTTGCATCAACTCTTGCGCTGTAGGCTTACCTAGAATTTCTAAAGCCAATTTCACCAGCGGATGCAATGAGGTCAGACCGCCCACGGTTCCTAAGGCCAGGGGGACGTCCATCCAAAAGGTAAAGAGGTCATTTTCGATTTTGGCATGCGATAAACTACTGTATTTTCCGTTTCGCGATGCATAGGCGTGAATGCCCGCTTCGACGGCTCTGAAGTCATTGCCTGTGGCCAACACCACCGCATCGATACCGTTCATAATTCCTTTGTTGTGGGTAACAGCACGGAAAGGTTCGATTTCGGCAATGGTTACAGCTTGTACAAATTTTTCAGCAAAAGCATGTCCGTCTACAATAGCTCCCGGTCTGCCTGGCGGAAGATTTTCGGCCAAATCGGCTACGGGGCATGAGACTTCGGCGCGCACCACACAATTGGGGACATAATTTGACAAAATGCTCATCACGATGGTTATGGCTTTTTCGGTCTCAGTAAACGTAGGTTCTTCAGCAGCCAAGCGGCATAAGGTTTTGGCCATTTGTTCCAAACAAGAGTTGATGAAATTGGCCCCCATACTGTCTTTGGTGTTGAAGGTAACATGCAGCTGGAAATAATGCGCCAATTCGGCACTTTTGTCGCGGAGTTCAATATCCAAAATACCGCCCCCTCGCTTGTTCATGTTGCGCGTGATGGGTTCGGTGTCTTCCACTAATTGCGGTTTTATTTTATCAAAAAACGGTTGAAGTTTTTCGATCGAACCTCGGAATAAAAAGTGAACTTGTCCGATTTTTTCCGTGGCTATAACTTTGGTTTTGAATCCGCCCCGGGTACTCCAAAATTTGGCTGCTTTGGCTGCTGCGGCTACCACCGAACTTTCTTCGATAACCATCGGTACCGAGTAGTAGGTGCCGTTGATGTTGAAGTTGGGTGCGATACCCATCGGGAGGTAGAAATTGGTGATGGTATTTTCGATAAACTCATCGTGCAATTGTTGGAGCTTGGCATCCTGGTTCCAGTATTGTTTGAAGATTTTTTCGGCTTCTTCTGGGGTGTGGAAATAGGTTTGCGCGATCCATTGGATTTTTTCCTCTTTGGACAATTTTGAAAAACCAGAAACGGCTTGTGGCATACGCATTTTTTTTAGGGAACAAAGGTACAAAAAGAAGGCCGTTTACAACGAACGAAACCTATGAAGTACACAAACAATACTCGATTATGACGGTTCAAAAAGCTCTATTTTTGGGCGAACAAGACATTGACAGGGTTGTTGTAAATGGTGTTGATGAATGTTGCCTTAGCTTAAACTCCACTTTTTTTACTTAAATCTACATTGAGATAGCAATTTACGATTAGTCCGTGGTTATTTTGAAACACATTCTGATTATTAATTTGCCGTCCAAACTGTAGAATTTGATTGAGGTATCCTGCTTCAATACGTAAATTTTTATCAAACTGATGTCCGATTAGTAATCCCAATCGGTTTTGATCGAAAACGTTGGCATTGACATTTTTACCAAAACCTATAAAAATCTCATTATAGGCAGCAGCATAGGTAAATTGATGGGCTTCCTTTTGAAAAATTGGGGTTTGCATGCGAAACATATAGCGCAAACGATTGGAAAAGGGAAACTCATCTTCTGTTGTAGCCATGGCATTATTGTAGCGGCCAACGAAGCGCTGTTCGAGCAAAAACCGATGTGAAAAATTTATTTTCCCCTCTTTATGTCCCAATTGTACCATTTGAAAGGTGCGGTGTTCGGTAAACGCTTTTCCAAAACCGTTGATAGGAATTTCGCCGTAGGGATAGGTTTCAATAAAGGCATATCCGGCGCGAAAAAGGATATTGGATTTGGGTTCGTAATTGATTCCTACACGCACTAAATGTTGTTGCGGTTGGGCAATTACTTCGGCCCTACGGAATTGGTATTCGCTATGAACGCCCCATTTTGTACTCACTTTAAACGTCCCGAAATAGTTGTACCATCCAATGGTTTCTCCGGTATTTAGGCGGTTGTTTTGAGCCAACAGTAGCGAGTTACAAAAAAGGAATCCAACTATGATGTAGTTTACTTTTTTCATTCCTTAGGGTTTCTTTTTTTAGGCAAATTAACGAGAGTTTCCCCTAATAACTGAGTTTCCTCTAAAAGAATTTGAAAAATAAATCGCCTTTTAAAATGATATTTTTTAATAAAATTGTATTTTTCGCCTTAAATTTTGCACAAACGCAATGCTATGAAAAAGTTACTCTTTCTTCTCATGCTTCTCATGAGTATGGGAATGCAAGCTCAAACGCCACTTACCTTAGAAGAAATTTACACAGGTGCTTTTCGCGCCAAAGGAATGGATGAGTTACAGGCGATGAAGTTGTCCAATCAATACACAGTGTTGAATACCGATCGCAGTACCCGTAGTCAGCAAATAGACCTTTACGATTACGCTACTTTAAAAAAGATCAGTACCCTTTTGGATACTAAAAATCACCAAGCCTTATCCGAGGGTATCGACAGCTATACTTTTAGTTCGGATGAAAAACAAATTTTGATTGCCAACAATTCCAATCCTATTTATCGACATTCGTTCACGGCCGATTACTATGTGTATGAGGTTGCGACCAAGTCCCTTCGCAAAGTATTGGAGCAAGTGCAAGAGCCTATCTTTTCGCCGGATGGAACAAAAATCGCCTATGCCAAAAGCAACAATTTGTTTATATATGACATCGCATCGGGGCAATCTACAGCGCTAACTACCGATGGCGAAAAGAATGCCATCATCAATGGGATTACCGATTGGGTGTATGAGGAGGAGTTTGCTTTTGTGCGTGCTTTTGATTGGAGTAAAGACAGTCAAAAAATTGCCTTTATTCGATTTGATGAGCGGGAAGTGCCCGAATTTTCAATGGATGTGTATGGCAAAAATTTGTATCCCAACCAAGAGCGTTTCAAATACCCCAAAGCGGGAGAGAAAAATGCATTGGTTTCGTTGCATATTTACGATGTAAAAACGGGAGCAAAGAAAGAAGTTAATTTGTCGCAGTACAATGATTTTTACATTGCGCGTATGCGTTGGACCAATGATGCCAATGTGTTGTGTGCGCAAGTCTTGAATCGCCATCAAAACAATTTAGATTTGTTGTTTATTGACGGAACCACAGCTGTGGCCCAAGTAGTGTTGAATGAAAAGGACAAGGCGTATGTGGATGTTACCGATAACCTAACATTTTTGAAAGACAACAGTTTTATTTGGACCTCCGAAAAAGACGGATGGAACCACATTTACCTGTATGATAAGACAGGAAAATTGAAAAATCAAGTGACCAAAGGCAACTGGGAAGTCACCGCGTATTATGGTTTTGATGAAAAAACGAAAACCGTTTTCTACCAATCCACCGAGAATGGTTCGACCCTGCGCGATGTCTACCGTATCGGCTTAGACGGTAAAAAGAAAGTGAAGTTGAGTAATCAAGCGGGAACGAGTGCCGCGACTTTTAGTCCTAATTTTGAATTTTTTATCCATTCGTATTCCTCTGCCACCGTACCTCCAACGTATACCTTAAATCAAGCCAAAGATGGAGCGCAAGTACAAAGGATAGTCGAAAATTCGGCGCTTACCGAAAAACTCAAAAAATACGATTTACCGACCAAAGAGTTTTTGGTAATAACTACCGAAAAAGGACACCAACTCAACGCCTGGATGATCAAGCCTAAAAATTTTGATGCTACCAAAAAATATCCGGTATTTATGTATCAGTATTCGGGACCTGGGTCGCAACAAGTGGCCAATGATTGGTTGGATACCAACGATTATTGGTTTATGATGTTGGCCCAACAAGGCTATATCACGGTTTGTGTGGACGGTCGAGGCACTGGATTTAAAGGAGCAGCTTTCAAAAAATGTACGCAAAAAGAATTGGGGAAATACGAAGTAGAGGATCAAATTGATGCCGCCAAGGTAATAGGTTCTTATGCCTATGTTGATAAAAATCGTATCGGTATTTTCGGATGGTCGTATGGCGGTTTTATGGCAAGCAACTGTTTGTTTAAAGGAGCAGACGTTTTTAAAATGGCGATTGCTGTGGCTCCCGTGACCAACTGGCGTTTTTACGACTCGATTTACACCGAGCGCTATTTACAAACACCCCAAGAAAACCCTTCGGGATACGATGAGAATTCACCTATCAATCATGTGAGTAAATTAAAAGGAAGTTTCTTGTTGATCCATGGAACAGCCGATGACAATGTGCATGTGCAAAATTCCATGCAAATGATTGAAGCGTTGGTACAAGCCAACAAACAATTTGATTGGGCGATTTATCCCGACAAAAACCACGGCATCTATGGTGGGAAAACGAGGTTACAACTCTACACCAAAATGACCAATTTTATAAAGGAGAAACTATAACAACCCAGAAAATAAAACAAACTATATGGAAAACAATGCTGTAAAAACCGGACATCCTAAAGGATTGTACTTTTTATTCTTCACAGAGATGTGGGAGCGATTCAGTTATTATGGAATGAGAGCGATTTTCATTTTATTTATGACTAAAGTATTATTGATGAAAGATGCTGATGCTTCTGAAATATATGGAAGTTATACAGGTTTAGTGTACTTGACCCCACTTTTAGGCGGTTATTTATGCGATAAGTTTTTAGGAAACCGAAGAAGTATTGTGATTGGTGGTCTTTTAATGGCAATTGGTCAGTTCTTTATGTTTTTCAGTGCTTCTGTTGGTGCCGATGGTGGAGTTTCACTTATGTGGATGGGATTGACGGCTATTATTATTGGTAATGGATTCTTTAAGCCCAATATTTCTACTATGGTGGGCCAGTTGTATCCAGCAAATGACAGAAGAATTGATAGTGCTTTTACAATCTTTTACATGGGTATTAACTTGGGTGCATTCTTTTCTCCTTTGGTTTGTGGATCAATGGATTTCAAATGGGGATTCTTAGCAGCAGGCGTTGGAATGTTAATAGGTTTAGTTGCTTTTGTCGTGGGGCAAAAGAAATATTTAATATCCGAAGACGGAAAAGCGATTGGATTACCAGTAAAAAAATTAGATGTCAAAAATATAGCAATGATTATTGGTTCAATTGCAATTATCTTTTTCATGTTGAATTTCAAACAAATGTTTAAAAGCGACGTTGACATTATCAGCTATTTGATTTACGGTGCCATGGTTGCGATGCCGGTTTTAATTTTTAGTGATAAAAGTTTAACTAAAATCGAGACACAACGAATTACTGTGATTTTCATCTTAGCGTTCTTCGTTATTTTCTTTTGGGGAGCTTTTGAGCAGGCAGGAGCTTCATTAACGTTATTTGCGGATAGACAAGTTGATAGACAAGTTTCGATAGTTATTCCTTCTTGGTTGATAGTTGGTTCAGGTATTGTTACTATGTTTTATTTGTCAAAAGGATTACAGTGGTTTTTCGATTGGACATCTAAAATAAGATTTATTGTTTTTGGATTGTTTTCTGCATTACTTATTCTTTTTATGCTAACAGGACATATTACTAGTTTTATACAAAGTGAATTTCCTGCTAGTTGGTTTCAATCTGTAAATCCATTAGCAGTTATTTTGCTAGCTCCATTATTTTCGATTTTATGGGATTTTCTTTATAAACTTAAGGCAGAACCGTCATCTCCAAAGAAAATGGCAATTGGACTTAGTTTAGTAGCTTTAGGATATGTAGTTATTGCAATCGCAGTTAAAGGTTTAGGCTTAGGGGAAAAAGTTTCCATGTGGTGGTTGTTTGGATTGTATGTTATTCATACCATGGGAGAATTATGTTTATCGCCAATTGGTTTGTCAATGGTTTCAAAACTAGCTCCATTGCGTTTGTCATCATTAATGATGGGGACTTGGTTCTTGGCCAATGCTGCCGCAAATAAGTTTGCCGGAACCTTAAGTGCTTTGATACCCGGTGGCGAAGATGGTACTGGCGGGGCAACATCATTTTTGGGATTCCAGATCACAAATTTGTATGAGTTCTTCATTTTATTCATCATTATGTCAGGAGCAGCAGCTGCTATTCTTTTTGTGTTGAGTTCTTGGTTGGAGAAAAGAATGCACAACGACCACATCGAAGGACAACCAGAATAGATTAGGATTTAAATGTTTTTTATATCTTTCAAACCTGTAAGTTGATTACAGGTTTTTTTAATTTGAGAATTATGAAAAATAAACACCCAAAAGGATTAATGTTTTTGTTTTTTACCGAAATGTGGGAGCGTTTTGGTTACTATTTGATTATAGGAATTTTTGTGTTGTATATGATTGATCCAACTTCCACAGGAGGATTGGCTTTTTCAGATAAATATGCAGACGATATTTTTGGGACATATATTGCATTAACCTATTTAACTCCATTTCTTGGGGGCTATTTGGCAGACCGTTTTTTAGGGTATTTCAAAGCAATATACTTAGGCGGATTTTTAATGGGATTAGGCTATATCGGATTAGGATTCCACGATGTTACAATGTTTTACATTTCCATGGCATTGATTATTGTAGGCAATGGGTTTTTCAAGCCAAGTATATCCACTTTAGTAGGTAATTTATATTCTACAGATGAGTATAAAGCCAACAAAGATGCGGGTTATAATATTTTTTACATGGGTATAAATCTAGGGGCCTTTTTATGTAATATAGTTGCAGCATTTATGCGTAATCAATATGGTTGGGGAGCTGCTTTCACTACGGCGGGAATAGGTATGTTCTTGGGGTTAATCATCTTCTTTTTAGGAAAGAAACATCTCGAAACAGCCAATGTTATGAAACCAGTACAAGAAGGTGATATAAGTTTGAGTAAAATTTTAGGAATGGTTTTTTTACCCGCAATGTTGTGTGGTGCTGTTGGTTGGATAATTCCCGGAAATATTTTTAAAAGTGATTCTACGGATGCCTTTATTTTTGCATGTATACCAGTCATCATATTTTACATACGATTGTATTTAAAAGCAAACACTGAGGATAAACGACCGTTGGGAGCTTTGTTAGCCATTTTTGCCGTTGGAATGTTGTTTTGGGCTGTTTTTAAACAAAACGGAACGGCATTAACACGCTGGGCAAATTATTACACGGATCGACAAGTTACAGGAAAAACAGAAGAAGCATTGTCCAAGATTTACCTTGTGGAAGAAAAAGATTATCAAACAAAAGAAGTTCAAAAATATGACAATCAGTTTCAAGCGGAAAAAGACGATAATAATAATCCTATAAAAATTCAAGGAAAAGATGTTTATTTTACCAATGTCTCTGTTGAACAAAAGCAAATTTTAGAGTCAAATCCCGAACAAAAGGTTTCATTAATCAATACCGAACTTTTTCAATCGGTTAATCCCGGTTGGATTATACTTTTAACCCCTTTTGTCGTTGGTTTTTTTGCATTGTTGCGAAGAAAAGGGAAAGAGCCTTCAACACCTTCAAAAATTGTTTTAGGACTTTTTATCTCATCTCTTTCCTGTCTAGTGATGGTTGTTGCAGTTTATTTTGGAAGTAATGGAGCCGTTAAAGTTTCCCCATGGTGGCTTGTGGCAACTTATGGGGTAATAACTGTTGGTGAATTGTGTTTGTCTCCAATGGGCTTGTCAATTGTTTCTAAGTTAAGTCCACCACGACTAACAGCTCTAATGATGGGAGGGTTCTTCTTGTCTATTTCAATTGGAAACAAATTGTCGGGTGTTTTAGCAAGTATGTGGTATGATTATGAAAATAAATCCAATTTCTTTATTGTGAATGCTCTATTGCTATTATTTGCAACTGGTTTAGGGTTACTCATACTCAAAAGATTAAATGCAGTTATGAAGGAAAAAGGATTGAATTAATATGCAGACAATACAAGATATTCAAAATTTTGAGGGGAAATATCCAAAACAATTGTGGTATTTATTCTTCAGTGAAATGTGGGAGCGCTTCTGTTTTTATGGGATGCGCGGTATGTTGACATTCTTCATGGTCGATCAATTGTTGATGAAGGAAGATGTAGCAAATTTACAATACGGTGCTACCCAAGCATTCGTCTACGCTTTTACATTCGTTGGGGGCTTATTTGCCGATAAAATTTTAGGATACAGAAAATCATTGTTTTGGGGAGGAATAATGATGATTATTGGAAGTATAATTTTGGCTATTGATCCAAAACAATTTTTCTTTCTTGGAATAGCATTTACCGTCATAGGAACAGGTTTTTTTAAACCCAATATTTCCACTATGGTTGGAACATTGTATAAAGCCGATGATTCAAGAAGAGATGCAGGTTTTTCATTGTTTTATTCTGGAATAAATATTGGGGCGCTCTTGGGAGGGTATGTTTGTATAGATATTGGCAAAAATTATTCATGGAGTATCGCTTTTGGTTTAGCAGGAATTGTGATGATCATTAGTTTGGTTACTTTTATGTTTACACAAAAAAATATGGCAACCATCGGACTTTCTCCTTTGCTACATTTACAAGATTCTAAGCGAAAATCGTATGAGTATGCCACGTATATTGGGACGTTACTGGCCATTCCTTTGATAATGACAATGGTTTCAAGCCCAGAGTATACCAATTATTTTATGTATACAATTGGTCCTATCACATTGTTGTACCTTGCTTATGAAATGCGAAATTTCTCGCTTCAAGAAAATAAGAAGTTAATTGCAGCTTTAATATTTATTCTATTTTCAATATTTTTTTGGGCTTTTTTTGAGCAAAGCGGAGGTTCACTAAGTTTATTCGCAGCTAACAATCTTGAAAATGATTTCTTAGGAATTAATTTAGAACCTAACGGAGTAAATAATGCAGCAAATTCTCTGTTCGTTATCATTTTTGCTCCTCTTTTAGGTCTAATTTGGGTTTGGTTGAATGTTCGTAAAGTTGAACCCAATACTGTTGTGAAATTTGGACTAGGGTTTTTATTCTTAGCATTGGCTTTTTACACTTTTTATTCTACAAGGTTTTTTGCCAACATTGATGGGTTGACTTCTTTGGAAGTATTTACTTTAGCCTATTTCATCATTACATTTGGTGAATTATGTTTATCTCCTATCGGATTGTCTATTATGACCAAACTATCACCTGAGAAATTACAAGGAATGATGATGGGGATGTGGTTTTTGGCCAGTGCGTATGGACAATATGTTGCAGGAATTTTGGGTGCCGGAATGTCAATCACAAATGAAAATGCCACTAAATCCGAAAAATTAATTGCCTACACCGACGGCTACCAGCAACTGGCACTCTACGCACTGATTGCGGGCGTTGTTCTTATCGTTATTTCGCCTTTGGTCCGAAAATTGATGCAGGATGTGAAATAATTTGTAACTTTCGAACGTAAATTACTTTTGTTATGAAAAAAATTATACTTGCTTTTTTGTTGCTCACAGGACTTCA
>Ga0209278_1000227_pt1 | contig 56146 bp, 52 predicted proteins | sample JI81BgreenDNA_FD_187504 | JGI IMG/M metagenome (GOLD analysis project Ga0209278, IMG submission 187504) | Wastewater effluent complex algal communities from Wisconsin, to seasonally profile nutrient transformation and Carbon sequestration -... | ecosystem: Engineered > WWTP > Effluent > Algae... | reverse complement strand
CCTACGCGTACGTGAACCCGGCCATCGCCGTGCTGCTCGGCACGGTCGTGCTGCACGAGCGCTTCGACGCCGATACGTGGATTGCGATGGCGGTCATCCTCGCTAGCGTGGTGCTCGTCACTAGAGCCCCGAAGCGCGTTTAGCCGCGAAGAGCGCCCGACGGCGCGCGGTCCTCGGGGCGGGCCAGCCTCGCTCGCCGGCCTCTGCACCCAGCGCCTGCGGAAACCCGTCGGCGAACCGTGCTTACTCCCGCAACGCCGAAGTCACCGGAATGCGCGCCGCACGGATCGCCGGGGCGAGGCCGCCGACGAAGCCGATGCCGATCGCCAGCCCCAGTCCGATGACGACGAGATCCGGCGTCACCGCGAACTGGAACGCGACCTGCGTGAACCCGCCGCCGAGCGTGCTCACGGCGTAGCCGTTGAACACAAGGTAGGCGAACAGTGCGCCCAGCGCGCCGCCGGAGGCGCTGAGCAACAGCGCTTCCGCCATCACCGAGGCAACCACCGGCGAGGCGCCAAAGCCCAGCGCGCGCAGGGTGCCGATCTCGCGGGTGCGGGCGGAAACGGCGGAATACATCGTGTTGAGCGCGCCGAACGTCGCGCCGAAGGCCATGATCAGCGCCACGATGCCGGCGAGCACGCCGATCGTTGCGGTGAGCTGACCGCTCTGGCCCTGGTAGAACTCGAGCTGGGTCTTCGCCTCGACGTCGAGCTGCGGGTCTTCCTTCAGGCGCGCGGCCATCGCCGGCAGCACCGTGGGCGTCTTGAGCTGCGCAAGGATCGACGACACGCCGCTGCGGCGCCAGGCGCTCTGCACCGTGCCGATGTCGCTCCACAGCTCGCTGTCGTATTTGCCACCGCTTTCGAAGTGGCCCACGACCGTCCACGTGGAGCCACGGAAGCGCAGCGTGCGTCCCACGTCGAGGCCGCTGAACTGCGCGGCGGCGCCGCTGCCCACGATGAGTTCCTGCACGCCGGGCCGGAACAACCGCCCGCGCACGATGCGGAAGCCGTCGCGCAGCGTCAGGCCTACGGGCTCGACGCCGCGCAAGGTCACATTGGCCCCGGTGCGCTGGCCGGGTCGCGGCACCTCGGTGATCACGATGAGCTCGCCGCTGGCGAGCGGCGTGCCGTCCTCGGCGCGGGCGATGCCGGGGTCCTGCTTGATCAGCGTCGCGGAGCCGATGGCGAGGAAGCTCGCGAGTTCGCCGTTGCTGCCGCCGCGCGTGATCACCACCTGGTCGGTGCGGCCCCCGCTGCCCAAGGTTTCATCGAGGCCCGAGGACATCGACAGCAGCGCGACGAGCACGCCGACCACCCCGGCGATGCCCACGACGATCACGAGGCTCGGCCCTAGGCGCTCGGGGATCGAGCGCAGGTTCATCAGGGTGATCTCGCGCACCTGCGTCCACGTGCTCATGCGTCGGCCTCCGCGGGGCGCAGCGGGCGTCCCATCACCCAGCGCCAGGCAAATGCCGGCCATTCGATGGCCTTGCGCAGCGCGAGCTCCAGCGGCGAATCCCCGGCGCGGCCGGCCAGGGCATCGACGATCTTCAATCGCTGCGCGGTGAGGGCGGGCGGCAGGCCGACGAGCACGGTGAGCACCAGCACGCTGGCGCCCGCCACGCCCCAGACGAAGGCATCGGCGGTGATCGGGAACTCCGGCGGCAGGAACTGCATGACGAAGCTGGCGAACAGCATGCCGGCCAGTGCGCCGAGCAGGCACAGCGCGAAGCTCTCGGCCAGCACCAGCCACATCACCTGCTTGTCCTTGAAGCCGAGGCACTTCAACACCGCGAGTTCCGGGATGCGCTCGCGCACGGCCTGCGACATCGCCACGCCGGTGAGGAACAGGATGGAGAAGAACACCGCCCCGGTGATCAGGTTGACGATCAGGCCGATGTCGCCGAGCTGGCGGATGAAACCGAGCTGGAATTCCTGCTCGCTCTGCGTCTTCGTTTCTTCGGAGGAGTTGGTGAACTTCGCATCGATGGTGCTGGCGATGCGTTCGCTGTTCGCCGGATTGTCCACCTGCACGATGAACACGCCGGCGAGGCCGCGCGCCCCGGGGTTCCGGCCTTCGTCGAACTGGCCGTAGTTCAGGTACATCAGGTTGGCGCGTTTCTGCCATTCGGCGTCCTTGCCGTCGAAGATGCCGACGAGGCGCCACTCCCAGAGCCGCGTGCCGTCGGCCTTGGTCCAGATGAAGCTGTTGAGCGGAATGATGTCGCCCACTTTCCAGCCGTTCTGCTCGGCGAGCAGGCGTCCGGCGATGGCGCCGTCCTGCGTCGAGGTGAAGTTGCGCCACGCGTCCTCGGGCATGACCCACTCGGGGTAGGTGTCGCGGAGGCGCCGCGGGTTCACCGCGAACTGCGGGAAGAAGCTGCGCCCTTCGCCGTACTGCCCGCCGAAGAACTGCGAGTGGCCGACCGCCGTGACGCCGGGCACGGCCTCGATCTGCGGCATCAATCGCATCGGCAGCGGCTGCGTGAAGCTGGTGCTGGCCTGCGTGATCAGCCGGTTCGCGCCGAGGAAATCGGCCGCACCGGAGAACAGCGAGTTCACCGCCTGCAGCAGGCCGAGCAGGGTGAACGCCGCGGCCAGCGACAGGAAGGTCAGCGTGGTGCGCAACTTCTTGCGGGTGAGGCCCGAGAGCACCAGGCCGACGTACTTCAGCATGGGTCGTCCGCGCTCAGTGCGCGGCCTCCTGCACGAGCGCGCCCTTGTCGAGGTGCACCGTGCGCCGGGCGTACTCGGCGGCCTTCGGATCGTGCGTGACCATGATGATGGTCTTGCCGAATTCCGAATTCAGGCGCTGCAGCAGGCGCAGCACCTCGTCGGCGGTCTTGCGGTCGAGGTCGCCGGTGGGTTCGTCGCAGATCAGCAGGGTGGGGTCGCTGACCAGGGCGCGGGCGATGGCCACGCGTTGCTGCTGGCCGCCGGAGAGTTCGTTCGGCTTGTGGCCGGCGCGATCACCGATGCCGACGAGGTCCAGCGCGATGCGCGCGCGCTTGGCCCGTTCGGCGGCCCCCATCTCGGTGAGCAGCAGGGGCAGTTCGACGTTCTTCTGCGCGCTGAGCACCGGCATCAGGTTGTAGCTCTGGAAGATGAAGCCCACCGTCTCGGCGCGCCACTTGGCGAGTTCGTCGGCGCCGTAGTCGTCGATGCGCTGGCCGCCGACCTTCAACACCCCGGAGGTGGGTGAATCGATGCCGCCGATCAGGTTCAGCAGGGTGGTCTTGCCCGAACCCGACGGCCCCATCAGCGCGACGAAATCGCCCTCGGGGATGTCGAGCTGGATGCCGTGCAGCACTTCGACGCGCTGCTTGCCGCGCACGTAGGTCTTGGTGAGGTCGCGGATCTCGACCAGCGGGAACATCGACGGCGTGCTCATGGCAGGCGGGTCGCTCAGCGGCCGGCGGCGGCGTTGACCACCACGCGCGCACCGTCGGCGAGGCCCTTCGGCGGCGCGACGATCACCGTTTCGCCACCACTCAGGCCGGCAGTGACGTGGCGTTCGGCATTCGCTTCCTCGCCGAGCGTCACGTCGATGCGCTGGGCCACGCCGTCCTCGACGACGAACACGGCGGGACGCGCGGGCTCTTCGCCTTCGGCGGCTGGCCCGGGCTGTACGATGGCGGCTTCCGGCACGAACGCACCGGTGGGCTTCGGCGCGTCGGCATCGACGGGGGCCAGGAAGCTCACGCGCACGCCCATGTCGGGGACGATGCGCGGGTCCTTGCTGTCGAGCGCGATGCGCACCTTCACGGTGGCCTTGGTGCGGTCGGCGGTGGGCACGATGGCGATGACGCTGCCCGGGATGGTCCAGTCCGGGTAGGCGTTGAGCACGGCGTTGACCGGCATCTTCGGCTGCACGCGGCCGATGTAGGCCTCGTTGACGTCGACGTTGACCTCGAGCGACTCCATGTCGACCAGCGTGCCGATGCCGGTGCGGGTGAAGCCGCCGCCGGCCGACACCGGCGAGATCATCTCGCCCGGCTGCGCGGCCTTCGCCACGATCACGCCGGCGAAGGGCGCGCGAATCTGCGTGTTGTCGACGCCGATGGCGGTGAGCGCGCGCTGGTCGCGGGCCACCTCGACGGCTTTCTCGAGGCTGGCGAGGCGCGCGGCGCGGGCATCGCGGTCGGCCTTGGCCTGGTCGAAGGCGGACTGCGAAACCAACTGCCGGGCGATCAGCTCCTGCTGCCGCTTCAGCGTGGTCTCGGCGAGTGCCAGCTGCGTGCGGGCTTCAGCGAGCTGCGATTCGCTGGAGGCCTGCTGCGCGCTGGCGAGTTCGAGCTGGGCCGAGGCGTCGGTGGCGTCGAGGCGGGCCAGCAGCTGGCCTTCCTCGACCTTCATGCCTTCCTCGATCAGCACTTCGGCCACGCGGCCGGTGACCTTCGACGACACCGTGGCGATGCGTCGCGCGGTGACGAAGCCGGAGGCGTCGAGCAGGGTGGGCGGGCCGGCGTCGGCCGCGCTGCGCGCGACCGTGGTATCGACCGGCGTGGGGCGGCCGGACATCAGCGCAATGGCGCCGATGATGGCCACCGCCACGCCGCCCAGGACGAACCACTTGCGGCGGGATGTCGGGCGCACAGCGCCGGGACGGCGGTCGATGCGCAGGTCGCGCAGGTGGTCTTCCGGGCGGCTCATGGGGGCTCCAAGTCAGGGCGCGCGCAGCATGCGGCGCCGGGCATGAAGACACTGTGCCAATTCCGGACCGCTCCGGTCACTGACGAAAGTCAGTCCCGCGTGCGGTCGAGGGGGCTGTTGCGCGCCCCGGTCAGCCGGCGGCTTTCAGTTCCGGTGCCATGGGCGCGAGCGACGGCCAGCGCTTCAGCACGGCGGCGCGGACCGCGGCGGCGTCGAGCCCGGCCTCGGCCAGCAGCTCCTCGCGCGCGGCGTGGTCCTGGAAGCGGTCGGGCAGCCCCAGCAGCAGGGCGGGCTTCATGACGCCTTCCTGCGCGAACAGCTCCAGCACCGCCGAGCCCGCGCCGCCCATCACCACGTTGTCCTCGAGGGTGACGAAACCCTCGTGCGTGGCCGCGAGCTCCAGCAGCAGCTCGCGGTCGAGCGGCTTCACGAAGCGCATGTTCACCACTGTGAGGCCGAGCTCGGCGCCGACCTGTTCGGCCACCGGCACCATCGCCCCGAAGGCGAGCAGGGCCACACCCTTGCCCTTGCGACGCAGCTCGGCCTTGCCGATGGGCAGGGTGTCGAGCGTCGTCGGCACGGCCACGCCGGGGCCGGTGCCGCGCGGGTAGCGCACGGCGGCGGGGCCCACATGGCGCAGGCCGGTGGTGAGCATGGCGCGGCATTCGGCCTCGTCGGCCGGGGCCATCACCACCATGTGCGGCACGCAGCGCAGGAAGCTCAGGTCGAGGTTGCCGGCGTGCGTGGCGCCATCCGGGCCCACCACGCCGCCGCGGTCGATGGCGAACAGCACGTCGAGCTTCTGCGTGGCGACGTCGTGCACCAGCTGGTCGTAGCCGCGCTGCAGGAAGGTGGAGTAGATCGCCACCACCGGCTTCGCGCCTTCGCAGGCCATGCCGGCGGCGAGGGTGACGGCATGCTGCTCGGCGATGGCGACGTCGAAGTAGCGCTCGGGGAATTCCTTGCTGAAGCGCACGAGGCCCGAGCCTTCGCGCATCGCCGGGGTGATGCCGAGCAGCGTCGGCTCCGCCACGGCGGCATCGCAGAGCCAGTCGCTGAAGATGTCGGTGTAGGTCGGCTTCTTGGCGCCGCCCTTGCTCACCACGCCGAGGTCGGGGTCGAAGGGCGAGACGGCGTGGTAGCCGATCTGGTCGCCTTCGGCGCGCTCGTAGCCCTTGCCCTTGGTGGTGATGATGTGCAGCAGCTGCGGGCCTCTCTTGCCCTTCAGCAGCTTCATCGCCTGCAGCATCGCCGGCAGGTCGTGGCCGTCGATCGGACCGGTGTAGTGGAAGCCCATCTCCTCGAACAGCGTCGAGGGGACGAACATGCCCTTGGCGTGCTCTTCCCAGCGCTTCATGAAGCGCGCCGCGGGGCTGGTGCGCTTGTCGCCGAGGATCTTCTTGCCGCCCTCGCGCACCGCATTGAGCGTGTTCGAGGACATGAACTTGCCGAGCATCTTGGTGAGGCCGCCGACGTTCTCGGAGATCGACATCCGGTTGTCGTTGAGCACCACCAGCACGTCCGGTTCCGGGTCCATGCCGCCGGCGTGGTTCAGCGCTTCATAGGCCATGCCGGCGGTCATCGCGCCATCGCCGATGACGGCGACGACCTTGCGCGGGTCGCCGGCGCGCTGCAGCGCGGTGGCCATGCCGAGGGCGGCCGAGATGCTGGTGCTGCTGTGGCCGACGCCGAAGGTGTCGTACTCGCTCTCCGAGCGCTTCGGGAACGGCGCGACGCCGCCCTTCTTCTTCACGCTGGTGATGCGCTCGCCGCGGCCGGTCAGGATCTTGTGCGGGTAGGTCTGGTGGCCGACGTCCCAGACGAGGCGGTCGTTGGGCGTGTCGTAGAGCCAATGCAGGGCGACGGTGAGTTCGATGACCCCGAGGCCGGCGCCGAAGTGGCCGCCGCTCTGGCCGACCGATTCAATGAGGTAGGCGCGCAGCTCGTCGGCGACGGCGGGCAGTTCCGATTCGGGGAACTGGCGCAGGTCGGCGGGCAGGGTGATGCGGGAGAGGCGCGGGTAGCGCTGGGGGTCCATCGCAGGCATCGGCAACAATTCGGTCGCGAATTGTCCGCCCGCGGGGGGAGGGGGGGCAAGCCGAGGCCAAGGCGGGGTTCAGGCCCGTCATGGCCGCGTGGGGGCGTCAGGCGGCGCTGGCGTGCCCGACTGCGAGGGCCGCGTTGATGTAGTCCGCCACCTCGGCCTCGCTCGCCCCGGAGGCGCTGGCGATCTCGGTGACCGTGGCTGGCGCCTTCAGCATCACCGTGGCGATGCGGAAGTGCTTCGGGAACTCGCGTTCCACCTGCGGCCATTTTCCCAGTTGGAAGCGGGTGCCGGGGGCGTGGTCCAGCAGCCGTCCGCCGCCCCCGCCGAGCGCGAGCAGCCAGGTCAGGCGCGACAGGGGCTGCGGGTCGCCGGCCTGGCGCAGGGCGTCGGCCGCGGTTCCCGCGTCCAGCGCCTCGATCGACTCGGCAGCGAGTTCGGTCTGGCCGTAATCGATCAGGGCTTTCAGTGATTTCCCCGGCGCGAACTGCTGCGACAGCGGGTCGATCACCAGCCGCGGCAGGCCCTCGGCCTGCACGGCGAACGGTCCGGTGGCGCGTGGGAGGCGGTCGGCAAGCCGAGGCGCCGCCGTGGGCGATGCGACGATGGGCGCCTCGCCGGTCGTGGGCGTCGGTTCCGGCACCGGCACGGCCGGTGGCGGCTCATCGGCTGGCGTGAGCGGGGCGACGGAGGGCTGGCCACTGATGGCGAGCAGCGCGGTGCGAAGCGCCTCGGCGCTCAGCGGCGCGTCGATCCGATAGGCGGTGTCGGCCCGCAGGGCCTGGGTGAGGCCGATGGTGACCTTCCCGGCGTCGAAGCCCTTCATCCACGCCATCTGGCCGTACATGGAGTCGAGGTCGATCAGGACGGCGTCGGCGCCCGCTTCGTCGGACAGCGCCCAGTCGCCCAGGTGCAGGCTCTCGAACAGCGCGCGGGCCTGGGCCTCGTCGGCGCGGTCGAAGCCGGAAAAGCTGAGTCGGGGCATGGAGGTGTCCGTGAAGAAGCTGCCCGGGAGTATCCCGAGGGCAGCCCTGCGGGGGCAACGAACGAACGGCCCATGAACCGTGACGGCAATCGATTTTTCAGGTGAATTGACGGTTCACAGGTGTTTAATTGCCTTCACCGGGGGGGCTCCCCACACTCCGCACCGCATTCGCCCCGCTTTGACCGTCCGGTGTCCCCCATGCCCGTCTCTCCCGTGGCCACTTTCGGCCGCGTCGCTCGCGCGCTGTCTCTTGTCCTGATTGGCGCCCTGGCCGCTTCGCCCGCCGTCGCCTACGACCTGCAGTTCGCCTTCATCCGCGACGACCAGAGCCCGGCCCCGTCCGGCTCGGACCCGACCCCGGCCGGCGGCACGATCGTCTACGACGTGCGGATCGAGAACAGCGCGGCGGACAGCATCGCCAACGTGCAGACCGTGTTCGACGTGCCCGTGGGCACGACGCCGGTCTCGCTGCCGGGCAACTGCAGCCTTCGCGTTGGTTTGCCGGCCCAGGTGGTCTGCACCCACGGGACCCTGGTGGGCACGCTGGCCGCGCCCACCCCGGGCAGTCCGGTCGATTTCCAGCTGCGCTTCCAGACCACCGTCGCGGGCACCGTCACGCTGCGCGGCGCGATCGGCGTGGGTGTGCCGCCGGCCTCGGCCCTGCCGCTCGCGGGTGGCGACCCCTTCTTCGGCACCGACACCAACACCGCGAACAACAACAGCTCGCAGGCCACCACGGTCACCAACGGTGCTGACCTCGCCATCACCAAGACGGACAGCCCCGACCCGGTGAACGGTGGTGACCGCATCACCTACACGATCAACGTCACCAACAACGGCCCGAACGACGCGGTCGGTGTTCGCGTGCGCGACACGCTGTCGAGTTCGACGACCTATGTCGCCAGCAGCGCGACGGGCGCCGGCTGGACCTTCTCGGAAAGCAGTGGCGTGCTGACCGCGACCCGCGCCGCCACGCTGGTGAACGGTGCGACCGCCTCGTTCACCTACGAGGCCACGGTCAATGTCGGTTCGGGCAGCGTGGCCAACAGTGCCGTGGTCGACACCACCGGCGGCGGCGCCACGCCCGATTTCGACCCGAACAACAACACCGCCATCGCGAATACCGCGGTGAATCCCGGCGCGGACGCGAGCATCACCAAGCTGGTCTCGGCGACGCCCGTGGTGGAAGGCAGCACCGTCACCTTCACCCTGCGACCGCGCAACGCCGGCCCGAGCGTGCTGACCTCGGCCGTCGTCAGCGACACGCTGCCCGCCGGTTTCAGCGGCGTCGCCATCACCTCCAGCCCGAACTGGATCTGCGCGTTCTCCGGCGCGGGCAACAGCCAGCTCGACTGCACGCGCGCCAGCGTGCCGGTGGGCGCCACCGACAACATCGTGTTCACCGCGACGACGGCGACGGGCGTGCCCGGCACCGGCCAGGTGTTCACCAACACCGGCACCATCACCTCGGCCACGCCGGACCCGAACCTGCCGAACAACAGCGGCAGCGTGAACCTGACCGTGCTGCCCGACGGTGCCGACCTGCAGATCACCAGCAAGTCGCGTGACCGCAGCATCGTCACGATCGGCGCCGGCGCGGCCTCGCGCATCAATTCGACGATCGTCGTCCGCAACAACGGCCCGCAGGTGGTCAGCTCGAACCTCATCGTCACCGACGCGCTCGAATCCAGCGAGAGCTTTGTTTCGTCCAGCGGTCCGTGGAGCTGCGCCGCCGCCGGCGCGCCCGAGGTGGTGACCTGCACCTACACCGGCAGCTACCCGGTGGGCGTGGGCACCACGCTCGATGGCGGTAACGCGCTGGTGATCACCACGGAAGCCGTCGCCGCGGACACCGACATCGTCAACACCGCCTGCGTCGGCGGCAGCGGCGGAAGCGCCGAGCCGGTGACGCCGGGCCCGGATCTCGACCCGAACACCACCAATGACTGCGCCGGTCCGGGCAGCGGCACGACGGCCACCACGCAGACCGCCGACCTGGCGCTGGCCAAGCTGACCTCGACGCCGGCCGGTGGCGACAAGATCGTTTCGATCAGCGAGAGCAGCGTGACCTACACGCTGACGGTGACGAACAACGGTCCGGATGCGACGACCGGCATCGTCATCACCGATCCGCTGCCGGGCTTCCGCACCGGCGCGCCGGCCACGCCGGCCCCGACCTTCGATCTCACCGGCGCGGCGGGCTGGACCTGCGGCACCACCAGCGGCACGGTGACCTGCCGTTCTGGCACCACCTCGCTGGCACCGGCCGCCAGCGCGACGATCGGCATCACCGTGCAGCGCCCGCTCAACGACAGCGCCGGCAACAACGCCACCTGCAATGGCGCCACGCAGCCGAACGCGTTCTGCAACACCGCCGTCGTGGCGACCGACCGCAGCATCGCCGGCGCCGTGGGCGACGCCGATTTCTCGGACAACACCGCGGAAGACCACGTCACCGTCGAGCGCGTCGCCAACATGCGGACGACGGCCAACATCGCCAGCCCCAGCACCACGGGCCAGGTCGGCGTGAACTCGACCTTCCGCATCGACTATCTCAACGCCGGGCCGTCGATCGCGCGAGACGTGATCCATCGTGCGACGATCAGCCTGCCTGCCGGCGACACGGGGTTCGTGCTGACGAACCTCGTGAACAGTGCCGGCGTGGCCTGCGTCGTGACGCCCGGCCTCGGCGTGACCACGGCGGCGGGCGCCGGCGGCACGTCGTACGCCAATCCGGGTGCCAGTGCGAGCGAGATCGTCATCACCTGCGCCGTGCAGAACATGGCGAACCAGAACGCGCAGAACCTGCAAATCACCTTGCGCCCGAACTTCGGCGCCAGCGGCCCCTACACCGCGGTCGGCAGCTTCACGTTCCCCGGCGGCACCTCGACCGGCAGCGACGCGCAGGGCGCCTGGGAATACAACAGCGTGGCGAACGCGGGCGACGACGAGCGCAGCGAGACGCTCACGCTGACCGCCGATCAGATCAACCTGCTCACCAACAAGACCGATCTGGTCGACCCGGTGGGCTTTGATCCGAGCGACTTCACCAACAACCGGATCACCTACCGCGTGTCGGTGCGCAACCTCGGCCCGTCCGTGGCGAGCAGCGTGGTGATCACCGACACCATCACGCCGCCGGCCGGCAAGACGCTGCGCTACCTCGGCGCGTCCACCTCGTCGTCGGGCCCGTTCGTGCCGGCGCGGTGCACCCAGACCGCTGGCACCAATCCGAGCACCGGCGTGGCGATGGAATTCAGCTGCGTGATGCCGGGCAACGGCTTCACGCCCCAAGTTGACGGCGTCATCGGCGCCAACCTCGCCTCGGTCCTGTTCCTTGCGTTCCAGTACGAAACCGCGCCGAACGGCAGCGGTGACACACTGGCGAACAGCGCCACGGCGTCGGCCGCCGAAACGGACACCGACCTCAGCAACAACACCGATTCCGAGGACACCACCATCCGTTCGCGCGCCGACCTGTCGGTGGCGAAATTCGCGGTGCTGACGACCCCGAGCGCCGACCCGACGGTGGCCCTGCCGGCCAACACGCCGAGCGTGACGTTGCGCCAGCCGTTCTTCTACGTCGTCGAAGGCACCAACAACGGCCCGGGCCTGTCGATCTCGCGCGACCGCAGCGGCAGCAACCCGTTGAACGGGACCGGCACCGTGGTCACCGACAGCCTGCCGATCGGCCTGCGCGTCACCGGCCCGGCCACCTGGCAGAAGGTCGGCGATACGCTCGCCGGCGCCTTCCCGGACGCCAATGGCAGTGGCACCTGCGCGGCCCCAGCGGCCATTCCCTTCACGGTCGTCGCCGGCTTGCAGACCTTCGCCTGCAACGTCGGTGACCTGACCTTCTTCACCGGCACGCCGGGCCGTGTGCGCGTGATCATTCCCGCCGAGTGGGTGGCCTACCCGCCGGCTGGCACGGGCACCAGCACCACCGTCACCAATGGCGCGGCCATCGCGACGGAACAGGTCGACCCCGTGCCCGGCAACGACGGCACCACGCTCGATACCAACGTCACCCGGGCGACGCTCGCGGGCACGGTCTTCCAGGATCGTGACCGCGCCGGCGCGAATGGCGGCACGCCGCAGGCGGCCGGCCCCGAGCCGCGCATCGCCGGCGTCGTCGTCACGCTCTCCGGCACGGACGCCTATGGCAACGTGCTGAGCGGCATCACCGCGACCACCGATGCCAGCGGCAACTACAGCTTCGGCAACCTAGCGCCCTCCGACGCCGCGGGCTACACCATCACCCAGACGCAGCCGGCCGGTTTCGCCAATGGTCCGGTCAATCCGCCGGCGTTCGGCACGGCCAACGGCCCGTCGCTGGCCGCAGGGACGCCGGCCTACGTGCGCCCCGCGACCACCGGTGATTCCAGCTACACCGGTGTCGTGGTGGGCACCAATCAAGCCGGCGTCCGCTACAACTTCCCCGAGCTGCGCCAGCCGGTCCTCTCCGGCACCGTTTACGTCGACGGCAACTTCAGCAACGTCTACGACGCCGGCACCGACACCACGATCAGCGGCGCCACGGTGCGCCTGCTCGATGCCACCGGCGCGACGGTGCTGGCCACTGCCAGCACCAACGGCGCCGGCCTGTACCAGTTCGACTTCGCGGCGCTTGGCCTCGATCCCTCGGCCACGTACGTGCTTGAAGAGCCGCTGCCCGGCCCGGCAGGCACCTACCAGAGCCGTCCGACTGCGGTGAACCCCGGCCTCGTCGGCGGGGCCGCCTGCGTCGGCTGTACCGCCGCGCCGAACACGCCGGCTGCCAGCACCGACCGCATCACCGGGATCAACCTCGGCAGCGGATTGGACGGCACGCAGTTCAACTTCGGCGAAGACCTCATCTCAGCCCCGGGCGGCCCGAGCCTGAGCGGCTTCGTCTACGTGGACCGCAACAACAACGGCAGCTTCGAGGCCGGCGGCGTGGAGGCGGGCGCCGGCATCGCCGGCGTCACCGTCACCTTGACCGGCCCCGGTGGCCCGATCACCACGACGACCGACGCCAATGGCTTCTGGTCGTTCACGGGTCTTGTGGTGGGGGCGAATTACACCGTCACCGAAACCCAGCCCGCCGGCTACAACAACGGCCTCGAGAACCCCTCGAACGTCATCACCATCAACAACCTGCCGCTGGCCGGCTCGACCGGCAACAACTTCGGCGAGATCGCGGGCAGTCTGGCGGGCGTCGTCTACCTCGACGCCAACAACAACGGCCAGCAGGACGCTGGCGAGAACGGCATCCCGGGCGTGCAGATGACGCTGAGCGGCACCGGTCCGAGCGGCGCGATCGTGCCGGTCACGGTGACGACGCAGGCGGACGGCAGCTACCGCTTCGCCGATCTGGTCGCGGGCACCTACACGGTGACGCAGCAGACCGCGCAGCCGGTGGTGGGCGGTGTGACCACGATCGACGGTGATGTCGACGCCGGCAGCACCGGCGGCACCGATTCGCCCACGGGGACGTCGCCGAGCCGCATCAGTGCCATCACGCTGCCGGCGGGCACCGATTCGACCGCCAACAACTTCGCCGAGATCCTGCCGGTGGCGATCAGCGGCCGCGTCTACCTCGATGCCGACAACGATGGCGTCATCGACGGGGGCGAAGCGGGCATCGGTGGCCAGTTGATCCGCATCACTGGCACCGACGACCGCGGCCAGCCGGTGACGGTCGAGGTCACCACGCAGCCCGACGGCACCTACCGCTCGCCGTCGCTGCGTCCGGGCACCTACACCGTGACCCAGCCCAACCAGCCGGCCAACAGCGCGAACGGCATCACCACGCCGGGCAGCGCGGGCGGCACGGCCACCGCGCCGGCGACCACGCCGAGCGCGATCACGCCCATCAGCCTGACCACGCCGGGCGGCAGCTCGACGGGCAACAATTTCGGCGAGATCCCGAACAACGCGTCGATCGCCGGGCGGGTCTGGCTCGACAGTGACAACGACGGCGTGATCGATGCCAGTGAGCGCGGCATCGCCAACGTGACCGTCGTGCTCACCGGCACCGACGTCAACGGCACGGCGGTCAACGTGACCCTGCAGACCGACGCCGACGGTCGCTACGTGTTCACCGGCCTGCTGCCGGGCACCTACACCATCACCGAGCCGACGCAGCCCAGCGGCACGGCCAATGGCCGTACGGTGCCGGGCAGCACCGGCGGTACGGGCACGCCCGTCGCCACCACGCCGAGCGCGATCACGATGATTCCGCTCGCCGCCGGCCAGGCCTCGGTCGACAACCACTTCGGCGAAGTGCCGGTATCGTCGATCGCAGGCTCGGTCTACAACGACCGCGACAACGATGGCGTGCGTGACGCCGACGAGCCGGGCTATGCCGGCATCGTCGTGCGCCTGACCGGCACCGATGACCTCGGCAACGCCGTGAGCATCGAGCTCACCACCGACGCCGACGGCCGCTACCGCTTCACCGGCCTCCGCCCGGGCACCTACACGGTGACCGAGCTCGCGCAGCCGGCCGACACGAGCAACGGCATCACCACGCCGGGTAGCACGGGCGGCACGGCGACGCCGGTCAGCACGGTTCCCTCGGCCATCGGCGGCATCGTCATCGGACCGGGCGTCGATTCGGTCGAGAACAACTTCGGCGAAATCGGCGACACACCGGACGTCGTGGTCTCGAAGTCGTCCACTCCGACGCGCTTCGCCACCAATGCCGCGGGCAGCTACACCATCAGCGTGCGCAACCAGGGCCAGCGTCCGACCGTGGGCGAGATCCTCGTGCGCGATCGCCTGCCGACCGGCATCCGCCTGACGGCCGTCCCGACGGGCACCGGCTGGACCTGCACCGGCGCGGCCAACGAGGAGCGCTTCGAATGCCGCAGCAACGGCGTGATCGGTGCGGGCATCACCAGCCCGAACGCCATCACCGTCCCGGTGCGCGTGGCCGCGGGCATCGCGAACGGAACGACGCTCAACAACGCGGTGATGGTCAGCGGCGGTGGGGAACCCGACTTCCGCGGCCCGACGCCAGCCGAGCGCGGCGCGTTCGACGGCGATGCCAGCCTGCTACCGGTCTGCGATCCGGCCATCACCCAGAACGCTTGCCGCACGCCGACGGTGATCGTGCAGTCGGCCGCGCTCTCGGGCTCGGTCTGGTACGACATCGGCAGCAGCATCGCGCTGCGCGATGGCGGTGACCGCCCGCTGCAGGGTTGGACCGTGGAGCTCGTCGACCCGGCCACCGGCCGCGTCATCGCCACCCAGGCCACCGGCCCGGACGGCCGTTACCGCTTCGCCGACCTCACGCCAGGCCTGCCTTACGTGGTTCGTTTCCGTGAGCCCGGCGGCGCCCTTTGGGGCTTCCCGGTGAATGGCGAGACCACGCCCAACTCACCCGCGCGCTGCGATCGCGATGCCGCCATCGCCAACGGCACGGCCAGTTCCTGCGTGCGTCGCAGCGACACCGGCATCACCGAGATCGAGGTGGTACTGGCGCCTGGCCAGGAGCTGGTGGAGCAGAGCCTGCCGGTCGACCCGAACGGCGTCGTTTACGACGCCGTGACCCGCCAGCCGGTGCCCGGCTCGGTGGTCACGCTGGCACCGGTCGGTACCTGCGCGGGCTACGACCCGGCGACGCAGGTGTTGAACGCGGCCGGTGGCGGCTACCGCATCAGCGGCAGCAGCATCGCCATGACGGTGGGCGCGGACGGCTTCTACCAGTTCCTGTTCGCGCCGACGGCGCCCGCGCGCTGCACGTTCCAGCTCACGGTGACGCCGCCGCCGACGCACACCTTCGTCTCGACGCTGATCCCGCCGCAGGCCGGCACGCTCAATCCGCCGGGTGGGCCGACCAACACGTTCTACGTGCAGCCGCAGGCCACCGCGCCGACGGTGGTTCCGGGCACGGGCACGCAGTACTGGCTGGTGGTTTCGAGCGGTTCGACCGCGCCGAACATCGTGCACAACCACCTGCCGCTCGACCCGCGTGTCGCGCCGGGCCTGTCGATCAGCAAGAGTGGCGACCGCCAGATCGCCGAGGTCGGCGACACCGTGCTGTACACGCTCACCGTGCGCCAGACCGCCGGTGCGGCGCTGCCGCAGCTGTCGGTGCTCGACGTGCTGCCGCCGGGCTTCACGTACATCGCCGGCACCGCGCGCGTTGACGGCGTCGCCGCCGCCGATCCGGTCGGCGCCCCGGGGCCGCGTCTCGGCTTCACCGTCGGATCGATCCCGGCCGGTGGCCAGCGCGTCATCACCTACCGCGTGCGCGTCGGTGTCGGCAGCCAGCAGGGCGACGGCGTGAACCGCGCCACCGCCGTGGGCTGCGGCATCACCGCGGGCTGCCTGGTGCCCGGCACCCTGGTGCCGGTGGGTGGCAGCATCATCTCGAACGAAGCGCAGTACCGCGTGCGCGTCACCGGTGGCGTCTTCGCCAGCGAGGCCTGCGTGCTCGGCAAGGTCTTCGTTGATTGCGACCGCGATTCGCTGCAGGGCGAGGAAGAGCTCGGCATCCCGGGCGTGCGCCTGTACTTCAGCGACGGCACGTTCGCCATCACCGACGTCGAGGGCAAGTACAGCTACTGCGGCATCGAGCCGCGCAGCGCCACGCTGAAGGTCGACGGCTCGACGCTGCCCCGCGGCGCCGTGCTGACGACCAGCAGCAACCGCAACCTCGGCGATGCGAACAGCCTGTTCCTCGACCTGAAGAACGGCGAGCTGCATCGCGCCGACTTCATCGAAGGCAGCTGTTCGAACCGCGTGCTGGAGCAGGTGCGCGCGCGTCGCGGCAATGGCGAAGTGCGTGCGCCCGAGAGCGAGCCGGCCCAGCCCGGCCTGCGCTTCGAGAGCAAGCCCGCCGCCGCCCCCCAGCAGGCCACCGACGGCGCGAACCAGCCGGCCGAACAGCCGCGCGCCCGCAACGACGGAGGCGCCCTGTGATGCGCCGCCCGCACTCTTCCGGTAACGACACGATGGTTTCCACACTCCCCCGCGCCCGCCATGCGCTGGCCTTCGGCATCGCCCTGGCCCTCGTTGGCGGCGCCACGGCCGCCACCGCGCCGCAGCGCTTCACGCCGGTGCTGGGCGAGGGCGCCGCGCTGTACCCGCAGTCGCCAGCGAGCAGCGATGCGCCGCCGCGCGCCATCGATGCCACGCAGGGCGACATCGACAACCTCGTGGTCGAGCTCGACGCCAACCATCTGCCGGCCGACGGCCAGACCGCGACGACGGTGCGCGTGCGCCTGCTCGGCACCGATGGCCAGCCGCTGCGTGGCGAGCGCTTCGCGACCATCGAACACAGCGGCGGCCGCGTGCTGCTGGATGGTGCGAGTACGGACGAAGGCGGCCCCGGCCGCCGCGATGCCGACCGCGCCACGCCCGGCGTGCAGCTGAAGGTCGTCGACGGCGTCGCCGAGTTCCAGTTGCTGGCCCCGCACGCCCCGCAGGACGTCCTCCTGCGCGTGACCGCCGGCAAGGCGACCGCGCAGGGTGTGGTCAGCTACGTGCCCGAAATGCGCGAGATGCTCGCCACGGGCTTCATCGATGCGGTCGTGCGCTTCCGTGACGGCGCCAACGTGGTGCAGCCGGCGCGCAGCGACGACGGCTTCGAGCGCGAGATCCGCCGCTGGGAGCGCGACTTCAATGGCGGCAAGGCCAACGCCGCCCTGCGCACCGCGTTCTTCCTGAAGGGCCGGGTGAAGGGCGAATACCTGCTCACCGCGGCCTTCGATTCCGACAAGGACACGCGGGCGCGCCTGCTCCGCGACATCCGCCCTGACGAGTACTACCCGGTCTACGGCGACAGCTCGCTGCTCGGCTTCGATGCCCGCAGCGCCGACCGCCTGTACCTGCGCGTCGACAAGGGCCGCAGCTACCTGCTGTACGGCGATTTCCAGACCACCGACGGCCAGCCGGCGATGGCGCCGCTGGGCGCCGGGCAGGGCCCGCTCGCGCAGCGCAGCCTCGGCCTCTACAACCGCAGCGCCACGGGGCTGAACTGGCACGTCGACACGCCGCGCGTGCGCGGCAACGTGTTCGCGATGCACGACGACCTGCGCCAGGTGATCGAGGAGTTCCCCAGCCAGGGCAGCGGCCCCTACGGCCTGCGCAACAACGCCGTCTACGAGGGCAGCGAGCGCGTCGAGGTGGTGGTGCGCGACCGCAACCAGCCCTCGCGCATCCTCAGCGTTCGTCCGCTGCTCCGCTTCGTCGACTACAGCTTCGAAGTGTTCTCCGGCCGCATCCTGCTGAACCAGTTCCTGCCGGCCTTCGACAGCGATCTCAACCCGGTGTCGCTGCGCGTCACCTACGAGGTCGACCAGGGCACGGAAGCGTTCTGGGTCGCCGGCGCCGATGCGCAGGTGAAGCTGGGCGAGCGTGTCGAAGTCGGCGGCAGCCTCGTCGATGACCGCAACCCTTTCGCCGAGAGCGACCTCGGCAGCCTCAACGCCGGCGTGCAGCTCGGCGAGAACACGCGGCTCGTGGCGGAAGTCGCGCGCAGCCGCGGCGAGGTCAACACCAATCCGATCAACCAGTTCGCTTCGCCCGCGCTGCAGGGCGTGAGTGGCCGCATCGAGGGCGACGCCTGGCGCGTCGAACTCGACCACGACGGTGAGCGCTTCGACGCCCGCCTGTTCGCCGGTGCGTCGGACCCCCAGTTCAACAACCCGGCCTCGCCCCTGTACGGCGGCCGCGGCGAGGCGTCGCTCGACCTGGGCTACGCCCTGACCGAGCGCGTCGATCTCTATCTCGAAGCCTTGCGCAGCGTCGATCGCAACGTCGACGGCGGCGAGCGCGAAGGGGCCAACCTCGGCGCGCGCTGGCAGGCCACCGAACGCCTCACGCTCGACCTCGGCCTGCGCAAGTTGCGCGAGACCGTCGGCCGCTACTCGCCGTGGATTACGGCCACGCCCTTCGGCGACCGATTCGGCCTTGGCGGCAGCGTGGCGACCGGAAGCGCCGGCGGTGCGCTCGGCTTCGGCCAGCAGCCGCTTGATCCGCAGACCGGCCTGCCGCTGATCTGGAACGGCGTCGGCCAGGCGCCGCTCTCCGACCTGCCGATCGGCACCCAACTCGACAGCACCACGCTGCGCCTGGGCGCCGGCTGGCAGGCCAGCCAGCGCCTGATGGTGGGCGGCGAAGTCGAAGCCGATGTCGCCGGCGAGGACCGCGAGCGCGTGGCCCTCGGCGTCGACTACCAGTGGCGCGAGCGTCAGCGCTTCTACGCCCGCGCCGAGCGGCAGACCGGCCTCTCCGGCCTGTACGGCGTCAGCACCGCGGGCCGTCGTGCCGACACCTTCGTGTTCGGCGTCGATTCCACCGTGCTGCGCGACACCCAGCTGTTCAACGAGTACCGGCTGCGCGACGCCATCGCCGGCCGCGATGTGCAGGCCGCCAACGGCATCCGCAACCTGTGGGAGATCCGCGAGGGCCTGCGCCTCACCACCGCGTTCGAGCACGTCAACGTCATCGACGGCCTCACCGGCGATGCCACCGGTGCCGCGTTCGGCCTCGACTGGACGGCCAGCGAGCTCTGGCGCGCGGCCACGCGCGTCGAACTGCGGCGCACCGACGACAGCACGCGCACGCCGGGCGACGAAGCCTTCGACACCGGCCTCTGGCAGCTCAGCGTCGGCCGCAAGATCGACCGCGACTGGACCCTGCTGGCGCGCAACTACTTCCTGCGCACCGACTACGCGGCGCGCGGCGACGTGCTGCAGAACCGCACCCAGGTCGGCCTGGCCTACCGCGACACCGACACCAACCGCGTCAACGCGCTGGCCCGCTACGAGTACAAGCTCGAGGACGACGACAGCGGCCTCGGCGTGGCGACGGGCATCGGCCTGCCGCCGGTGCTTGGCGGTGCCCCGCGCGACAGCGTCCGCAGCCGCGCGCACATCGTCTCGACGCACGCCGACTGGCACCCGAGCCGCCCGTGGTGGCTCACCGGCCGCCTGGCCGCGAAGTGGCAGGACGACCGCTTCACCAGCCCGGACGGCCGCGTCGTCGATGACGACTTCAACGCCTGGCTGGCCTCGGGCCGCGTGGTCTACGACGTCACCGAGAACTGGGACATCGGCCTGCTCGGCGCCACCTTCCGTGGCGAGGACGGCGCGAACCAGTACGCCTACGGCGTCGAAGTCGGCCGCCTGCTGCGCCAGAACCTGTGGCTGTCCGTCGGCTACAACTGGGCCGGCTTCGAAGGCGACCCCGACCTCGCCCGCTACGAATACACGCAGGACGGCTTCTACCTCCGCCTGCGCTTCAAGTTCGACGAAACCCTGTTCATGGCCGACCCCTACGCGTCGGACCGCGACTGACCAAGGACCCCACGATGCGCCTGATCCTCCCCACCGCCATCGCCGCCGTGCTGTCGCTCGCCGGTAGCGCCTTCGCCGCCGACGTCGCCCTGCGCCCCGAAGGCGAGCGCACCAGCGATGCCGCCATCCATGCCGACCACGGCGCCTATGCCGGCGTGCAGCAGCGCATCCATGCCCTGAACGAGGGTGGCCGCCCGGTGCGCGACTACCACCTGTCGAAGGCGCAGTGCTGGCTCGACGTGAGCTTCCACGAATACACGCGCAACGACCGCAGCGATTTCACCCAGGCCGCCCTCGACGAGTCGGTGAAGCTCGTCGTCGCGATGGAAGCCAAGGCCGAGCCGCTGCCGATGGACACGCCGCTCGTCAACGACGCCGCCCGCTTGCGCCCCGACCTGTGGGAGCGCTTCGGCGCGCTGAAGCAGCACACGGGCTTCCGCTGCGCCCAGCAGCTCGTCGCCTGCGGCGAAGTCGAGCTGGTGCATGCCGGCAACGAGTACAACCAGCAGCAGTGGCGCCACGCCAAGCCCTACGTGCAGATCGCCGAGGAGAACCTCGCCCAGGCGACGGCCGCGGCCGAGGCCTGCCCGACGCCGCCGGTCGCACCGGTGCGCGTGGAGCGCATCGTGCTCAACGCCAGCGCGCTGTTCCGCTTCGATCGCAGCGCCGAGGCCGACCTGCTGCCGCAGGGTCGCGCCGAGCTCGACGCCCTCGCCGCGAAACTCGGGGAGGCGTATGCGAGCGTCGAGTCGATCGCGCTCGTCGGCCACACCGACCGACTCGGCAGCGAGGCCTACAACGATCGCCTGTCGCAGGCCCGCGCCGACACGGTGAAGGCCTACCTGCAGGGCAAGGGCATCGCGGCCGAGATCACGGCCATCGGCCGCGGCGAAGCCGTGCCGGTGAAGGACTGCCCGGGCGGCGACGTCGCCACCCGCGCGCTTACCGAATGCTTGCAGCCCAATCGCCGCGTCGAAGTGACCATCACCGGCACGCCGCGCGAACACGCCGCGGACTGATCAGCCCTGCGGCCGCGCCCGCTTCGGCAGGTGCGCCGTCAGGAAGGCCATCTGGTCGGCGAGGATGTGGCGGTTCGAGAGGATCAGGTGCTCGACCCAGCTCGGCCGGAACGGCACGGCCAGCAGCGGCATGCCGGCCTGCTGCGGCGTGCGGCCGCCTTTCTTCGAATTGCAGTGGATGCAGGCGGCGACGACGTTTTCCCAGACGTCCTGGCCGCCCTTCGAACTCGGGATGACATGGTCGCGCGTCAGCGGCAGCCGGCGGCCGTCCCCGCCGCAGTAGAGGCAGATCCACTGGTCGCGCGCGAAGAGCGCGGCGTTGGTGAGTGCCGGCGTGGGTTCGGGCACGCGGGCATGGGCGTGGCCCTTCGCCGCGATGATCGGTGCGATATCGAGGACGCTTTGCCGCCCGGTCCAGCGGTTCACCCCGCCGCGCACCTGCAGGCAGGGGTCGCCCAGCGTCCAGGCCACCGCGCCGCGCGCGTAGAGGCAGGCCGCGTCCTGCCAGGTCATCCAGTTCAGGATGCGGCCATGCGCGTCGAGGCTGAGGAGCCGGGGCGCGGGGCCCGTCGGGAAACGCTGGGGGGCAGAGGCCCGTGCCGGGGTGCTCTCGACCCTGGCCAGCACAACAGCCTGATGCGGCGTGGCGGGCTCCATCGAGGTCCGAGGATACCCGCCCCAGATGACAGCGCAAGCACGGCCCCGCTCCGCCGCTGCCCGTATCCTTGTCAGCCCGAATTGGAGTGACGCATGGCCGCCCTGTACCCCGACATCGAACCTTTCGACACCGGCACGCTGCAGGTCGACGCGCGGCATCGGCTGTACTACGAGCAGTGCGGCAACCCGGCCGGCAAGCCGGTCGTGCTGCTCCACGGCGGTCCTGGTGCGGGCTGCGGCCCGAAGATGCGCCGCTTCCACGACCCGAAGCACTACCGCATCGTGCTGTTCGACCAGCGTGGCGCCGGACGCTCCACGCCGCACGCCGACCTCGTCGACAACACCACGCCGGCCCTCGTCGCCGACATCGAAGCGCTGCGCACCCACCTCGGCATCGAGCGCTGGCAGGCCTTCGGCGGCAGCTGGGGCTCGACGCTGGCGCTGGCCTACGCGGAAACGCATCCCGACCGCGTCACCGAACTCGTGTTGCGCGGCATCTTCATGCTGCGCCGCTGGGAGCTGGAGTGGTTCTACCAGGAGGGCGCCTCGCGCCTGTTCCCCGATGCCTGGCAGCAGTACCTCGGTGGCATCCCGGCCGTCGAACACGGTGACCTGATCTCGGCCTACCACCGTCGCCTGACGCACGAGGACCCGGCGGTGCGCCTCGCCGCGGCGCGACGCTGGAGCGTGTGGGAGGCCGCCACCAGTTTCCTGCGCCAGGACCCGGACTTCATGAGCGGCCACGAGGAAGAGGCCTTCGCGCTGGCCTTCGCCCGCATCGAATCGCACTACTTCGTCAACGGCGGCTTCTTCGAGCACGACGACCAGCTGCTGCGCGACGCTCACCGCATCCGCCACATCCCCGGCACCATCGTGCACGGCCGCTACGACGTGGTCTGCCCGGTGCAGAACGCGTGGGACCTCAAGAAGGCCTGGCCGGAAGCGACGCTGCACATCGCGCCGACCTCCGGGCATTCGGCCTTCGAGCCGGAGATTGCCAGCCTGCTGGTGGACGCGACGAACGCGTATCGCTGAGTCGATGCGTGGTCCGCGCCGGATCAGCCGGCGCGGCTGCCATCCGGGTTGCGGTCGATGAACCACAGCCCGGCCCACAGCTTCGGGTCCATCGCATAGCCCTCGGCCATCTTCGCGTTGAGCCAGCGCGCGGCCTCGTCGACCGGCACCTCGTGCACGGTGATGTCCTCGGTCTCGTCGCCGCCGCCCGCATGCACGCGGGTGAGTCCGGTGGCGCGGCAGAAGGCGATGATTTCGGTGCTCATGCCGGAGCTGGTCGGGCCTTCCATCAGCACCTCGACATGGCTGGCCTGCCAGCCGGTTTCCTCCAACAGCTCGCGGGCGGCGGCGGATTCCAAGGTGTCCTCGCCGAGGTTGTCGCCGACGAGGCCGGCGGGCATCTCGATGGTGCGCTGCTGCAGCGGCACGCGGAACTGCTCGACGAACAGCAGTTTCCGCTCCGGCGTGACGGCGACGATGATCACCGCTTTGCCCTCGGCGTGCGTGCGTTCGACGTACTCCCAGGTGCCGCGCGTGCGGATGCGCAGCCAGCGGCCTTCCCAAGCGAGCTGCGCCGGGCCTTCGTGCTTCGGGTTCATGGCGCTCCTTTCAAGTCGGCATCCTCGCGGCGTCCTGCAGGCGGCGGCGGGTCATCGGGCCGATGCGCAGGCGCTCGCACAGTCGATCGATCGCCTCGCTGTCCGGTGCGCGCCTTCGCGCCGCGTCGAAGTCGCCGGGCAGCGGGGCGTCGCGGACGATGGTGGCGAGCTGGCGCGAGAGCAGGGCCGATTCGCGGTGCTCGCGCAGCCGCGCCGCGTGCTGCGCGGCGCCGCGCAGCTTCAGCAGCGGCACTTCGTCCAGTTTGTCGAGCAGGGCGTCCATCGACCCGTAGATCGCGAGCAGGGTGGCGGCGGTCTTCGGCCCCACGCCGGGCACGCCGGGGATGTTGTCGCTGGCGTCGCCGGTGAGCCCGAGGTAATCCGCCACCTGGTGGGCGTGGATGCCGTAGCGCGGCTTCACGCCGGCGCAGTCCCAGCGCTCGTTGCGGGCGAAATCCCACTGCCAGTCGCCCTCGTCGAGCAGTTGGGCCATGTCCTTGTCGGCCGAGACGATCACCACCGCGTGGCCGTCGCGACGCGCCTGCGCGGCCGCGGTTCCGATCAGGTCGTCGGCCTCGAATTCGACGTGGGCCAGCACCGGCAGGCCCATGGCTTCGCCGAGCGCCTTGCAGTGCGCGAACTGCCGTTTCAACTCTTCCGGCGCCGGGTCGCGGTGCGCCTTGTACGCGGGGTAGATCGTGTTGCGGAAGCAGGAATCCAGCGCCTCGTCGAAGGCGAGAGCCAGCCGTTCGGCGCGCGTGCGTTCGATCAGCTCGCAGAGGAAGCGCGCAAACCCGTGCACCGCGTTGACCGGCCAGCCGTCCTCGTCGTTGGTGTCGATCGGCGTCCCGTGCCACGCCCGGAACACGTAGAGGCTCGAATCGACAAGATGCACGGCGTTCGCCGTTGGGGGCGTCACGGCGTCCACGCGCTCAGCTTGGATTCCAGCGCCGGGCGCAGGCGCTCGGGTGCCTCGCCCTGCGCGGTGCCGATGTGGATGAAGCCCAGCACCTGCTCATGCGACGCCAGCCCGAGCCCGTCGAGGATCTCGCGGTCGTAGGCGGCCCAGCCGGTCAGCCACTGGGCGCCGAAACCCAACCCCTGCGCCGCCTGCAGCAGGGCGAAGCACACGGCCCCGCCGGACAGCAGTTGCTCGATGACCGGCACCTTGTGGCCTTCGACCGGGGCGGCGATCACCGCGACGATCAGCGGCGCAAAGCTGAAGCGCTCGCGGTCCTTGTCGATGGCGGCCTGCGGGGCGTTGGGGTCGAGCGCCTTCGCGCGGGTGGCGAGGCGTTCGCCGAGATGGTGGCGGGCGTCACCTTCGATGGTCAGTAGGCGCCACGGAGCGAGCCGGCCGTGGTCGGGCACGCGCAGGGCGGCCTCCAGCAGGGCGCGGCGCTGGGCGGCGTCCGGTCCCGGGGCGCCGAGCTGGCGGCTGGGGGTCGAACGGCGGTGCATCAAGGCGGTGAAAAGATCCATCGCCGGATTGTACCGAGGCCTGGTCCGGCAACGCCCAACTGCAGGCGCCGTCACGGTTTGCAAGTGTTAACACCCCCACTACCTTTTCAGAGCCCCCCCCCGCCCCACCCCGACGATGACGCCCGTGAGTTCCCGACCGCCCACCTACGACGAACTGCTGCGCTACACCCGCCGCTCGGTGGTGGAGCAGCTGTCGTCACTCGTGCTGGCCGTGCTGGGCAAGGCCGACGACTGGATGTTCGATCTCGCCCAGAAGGAGGGCGAAGGCGCCGATCCGTTCGCACGCTCGCCGCGCCTCGAGGCGATGAACACGCTGCGCAGCACGCGGGCCACGATCGAACGCCAGTTCGCGCGCCAGTACGAGGCCCTGTTCGACGAACTCATCGAGCCGAAGCAGGCCGTGGGCGATGGGCTGCGCCTCAGCCTGGTGGAGGAGCAGGAACTCGAGCAGCAGCTCGCCTCCGACCTGATCGTGGAGGCGCTGCAGCGTGCCCACGGCCATTCGCTGGACGCGCTGGCCAAGGCCCTGGCCAAAATCATGGGTGTCGAGGCACTGGCGCCGCGCCAGAATCCGCTGAGCCCGCTGAATTTCGGCCACGCCTTGCACCGTGCGGTGCAGGGCATCGAGTTGCCGAACATGCTGCAGGTGGTGCTGTACAAGTATTACGAGCGCGAACTGCTGGCCCGCTTCAACGAGGTGCTCGACCCGCTGATGCAGCGCTTCACGGCGGCGGGCCTCGTGCCCCGGCAGAGCGTTGGCCCTGCAGGGGCCTCGCGTCCGGGCAGTGCGCCGCGGCCGTCGGGCGCGGCGCCGGCCTCCGCACCGGGCAATGCCACGGTACCGTCGCCGTCCCTTGACGGTGGTGGTTATGGCCATGGCCATGGCCACGCGACCTCGCAGGACGACGCCAACGTCTTCAGCCTGCTGCGCGAGATGCTTCGTGCCCTTCGCCCGCAAGCCAACGGCGGCCCGGCCGCCGGTGGGGTGGGCTCCGGCCTGCCCGAGCGTCGCGCGTTGCAGACCACCGAGATGCTCTCGGTGCTCTCGCTGATGCAGACCGAAGTGCCGCCCTCCGTGCTCGAGACCATGGAGCGCCACGAGGCCTCGCTCTCGGTGTTGCTCAAGCGCGACCTGCTCGAAAGCGCCCGCCGCATCGGCCTGTCGCCGGAGCAAGTGCGCATCAGCCCGGACGAGGAGGACGCGGTCGACCTCGTCGGCATGCTCTTCGACGTGCTGTTCGATGAACACGATTTCGAGCAGCGCGCGCGCAACCTCGTGAGCCGCCTCGTCGTGCCCTACGTCAAGGTGGCTCTGCTCGACCGCCAGATGTTCATGTACCGCACGCACCCGGCGCGCCGCCTGCTCAACGCGGTCACCGAAGCCTGCGAGGGCAACGGCGGGCAGAGCGCGCACGAGCGCGAGATGCTCGGCAAGGCCGAGCAGGTCGTCGACACCCTCGTCGGCGATTTCAACGAAGACGTCGCCATCTTCGAGACGCTCGAGTCCGAGCTGCGCGGCTTCCTCGAGCAGCACCAGAAGCGCGTTGAGCTCGCCGAGAAGCGCGCCGCCGAGGCGCAGCGCGGGCAGGAGCGCCTCGAGCACGCCCGCGTGCAGGCCGGCGGCGAAGTGTCGAACCGCGTCGATGGCCGCAAAGTGCCGGCGGCATTGCGCGAGTTCCTCGCACGCAGCTGGTCGCACCACCTTTCCCTCGTCGCGCTGCGCGAAGGCTCCGAGTCGGTCGCCTGGTCGGCGGCCCTGTCGCTGGCCGACAAACTGCTCGACCTGCTGCCGGGCGGCAAGGCCGCGGGCATCAGCATCCCGACGGCCATGCAGGGCCTGAGCGCTGACCTCGTCGTCGTGCTCGGCAGCTCGGGCGTACAGGGTGATGCCGCCGACGGCGTGATCAAGGCCATCGCCGACGGCATCGAAGCCCAGCGCCGCGGCGACGCTGTCGCCGCGCAGCAGGCTGCGGCCGTGCTCCGTGTCGCTCCGGAGCCGCCGCCGCTGCCGGCCCAGCCGCGCCTGAAGATCGTCGGCGGCACCGATGCCGTTCCGGAAATCGATCCGGACGATCTGGCCCAGCTGCGCGACCTCAAGGTCGGCGACTGGATCAGCCTGGCCGGCGAGGACGAGAAGCTGGCCCCGGCCAAGCTGGCGTGGATCTCGCCCATCTCGAACCGCCTGATGTTCGTGAACCGCCGCGGCGTTCGCATGCTGGTGGCCTCGGTCGAGGAGCTGGGTGCGTTGAAGAAGCTCGGCAAGCTGCAGCTGCGTGAGACCCAGGGCGGCGCTTTCGAGGACGCCCTGCAGCGCATGGTCGGTCGGCTCAAGCAGGACATCGCCTGAGGCACGACAGCGCCTGACGCGTGGGCTAGCATCGGGGCTCCCCACCCGAGGACGCGCCGATGCCGGTCACCGTGGTCTGCCTGAAGGAAGCCGCTGCCGGCGAACGCCGCGTCGCGATCACCCCGGAAACGGCCAAGAAACTCACCGCCCTCGGCGCGCAGGTACGCATCGCGCGCGATGCTGGCGCGCGGGCCGGATTCCCGGACGCCGCCTACGACACCGCCGGGGGCATGGACGGCGAGGCCGCCTTGGCCGAGGCCGACCTGCTGCTCTGCGTGCAATCACCGGATGCCGCGACCCTCGCCAAGCTCAAGCCCGGCGCGATTGTCGTCGGCATGCTCGCCGCGCATGCGCCCGGCGACCGCGAGGCCAGCCTCAAGGCGCGCCACGCCACCGCCTTCGCCATGGAGAAGCTGCCGCGCACCACGCGCGCGCAGGCCATGGACGTACTGAGTTCACAGGCCGGCATGGCCGGCTACAAGGCGGTGCTGCTCGGCGCCCAGTTGGCGCCGCGCTTCTTCCCGATGCTGAGCACCGCGGCCGGCACCATCCGCCCGTCGAAGGTGCTGGTCGTCGGCGCCGGCGTGGCCGGCCTGCAGGCCATCGCCACGGCGCGTCGCCTCGGTGCGCAGGTGGAAGGCTTCGACGTCCGCCCCGAGACGCGCGAGCAGATCGAATCGCTCGGCGGCAAGTTCCTCGACCTCGGCGTGTCCGCCGCGGGCAGCGGCGGTTACGCGCGCGAGCTCAGCGCCGAGGAGCGCGCGCTGCAGCAGCAGCGCCTCGCCGATCACTTGCGGGGTATCGACGTGGTGGTCTGCACGGCGGCCGTGCCGGGCCGCGCCGCGCCGAAGATCATCACCGCGGCCATGGTGGCCGGCATGAAGCCCGGCAGTGTCCTGGTGGATCTGGCCGCCGAGACCGGCGGCAACTGCGAGCTCACGACGCCGGGCGAAAACGTCGAACACGGCGGTGTCCTCGTCGCCGGCCCGCTCAACCTCGCCAGCAGTGGCGCGGTGCATGCCAGCGAGATGTACGCCCGCAACGTGCTGAATTTCGTCAGCCTGTTCCTCAAGGACGGCGCGATCGCGCTCGACTGGAACGACGAACTGATCGAGAAGAGCTGCTGGGTGCGCACCGAGGCGGCCGCGACGGCCTGAGGCCGTCGCGCAAGCCCGCGATCAGCGCGGCGGTTCGCTGGACGGCGGCGGCGCCACGCCGGGTCCGCCAGCGTCGAGCCAGGCCCGACGCTGCTGCGGCCCCAGCGATTCCCAAGTGCGGCGCGCGGCCTCGCGCTCGGCGGGCGGCAGCGTCTGCAAACGGCGCCACACCTCGCGGAGCCGGCCGCGCTGGTTCTCGTCGCTTTGCCGCCAGCGTTCAGCGCCGGCGCGTGCCAGCCGTTTCTGCTCGGGCGTCAGACTCGCCCAGAAGCGCGCGCGATCCAGATAGCGCTGTTGCTGCTCGGGCGTGGCACGTTCCCAGCGCTCGCGCGTGGGTTCGACCAGCGCGGCGCGATCCGCGTCCGACAACGATTCCCAGGAGCGCGCCGCGGGGGTCTGTGCCGAAACAGGCACCGTGACCGCGGGCGTGGTGAGGGCAACCAGAACGGCGAGGGCGAGGGTCCGGGTCATAGCGTGAGTCCTTCGTGCGGCCCCGGGACAGGCGGGGCGGGGGTGTCGAACGGGGTGCCCGCGTCGTCGGGCACGGTGGCGAGCCACGCGTAGAACTCGGCGTCGTCCTCGAGTTCGACCAGCGCCGTGTCGGCGAAGCGCGCCGCGTCGGTGGCGGGATCGTCCGACGGCCCGGCCGCGGGTGGGGAACCCGGTGGGCTGGTCACGGGCGCGGTTCCGGGCGTCGGTGCATCAGGGCGCGGCAGCCACAGCACGACGGCGAGTGCTGCGGTGGCGATGCCGCTGGCCGGCCACCACCACGTCGAACGCCCCTGCCTTGTTGCCTTCGCCAATGCTTCGCGACGTCGTGCGCGCAGGGCGGTGGCCGTCGCGCCGTCAAGGGCATCGATCTGCGCTTCGAACAGGGCGCGTGCCCGATGCGGGCTGGGATCTTCATGGGCGGGCGTGCTCATCGCCAGTCCTCCAGTTGGGTCCGCAGCGCGGCCTGCGCGCGGAACAGGTGGGTCTTCACCGAACCCTCGGTACAGCCCATCGCGGCGGCGGTCTCGGCGCCGGACAGGCCCTGCAACTCGCGCAGCAGGAAGGCTTCGCGCTGGCGCCGGGGCAGGGCGCGAAGGGCGTGGCCCAGCGCCTTCCAAGCCCGTTGCCGCTCGTCGGCTTCGGCCGGCCCGGGGGCGGTATCGGCCAACTGCGCCATCGGGTCCTCGGCATCCACCTCGTCGCGCACGCCGAAGACGGCGAGCACGCGGCGGCGAACCGTGTTGCGGCGGTGCCGGTCGGTGATCCGGCTGCGCAGCACGCTGAAAAACAGCGCCTGCCACTCCGACTGCGGGCGCTCGCGGTAGCCAAGGAAGGCGATCATCGCGTCCTGCACGGCGTCGAGCGCGTCCTCGCGGTGCCCGAGCGCCAGCTCGGCCATCCGGAAGGCGCGGCGCTCGACGCTGGCGAGGAAACCGTCGAGCGCCATCTCCGGCGGGGCCGCGTTCGGGCTCAAGGGGCGTGCGGGTCCGTGGCCATCCATGGGGACGATAACGCAGCCGTTCCGGATCGGTTGACGGGAGAGACGACGGAAAGCTCAGCCGCGACGGCCTTGGAGTCGCTGGCCGATCCGGTCGGCCCGGCGCTCCAGCCGGTCGCCACGGTGGTCGAGCCGGTTCTCGATGCGGTCACCGCGGGCGTCCAGACGTTCCGCACGAAGACGATGGCCGTTCGAAGCCGCAACGTCGGCGCGGTGGTCGAGGCGTCGGTCGATCCGCTCGCCCCGGGCATCGAGGCGGGCATCGATGCGGTCGCCGCGGGCCGCCCAGCGGTCGGCGATGGGGCCGTTGGCGTGGGCCGAGGCGGCCGATGCGCCGAAGAGCAGGGCGGCAGCGAGGGCGAGACGGACCCAGGGCTGGGTCGGGGCGGGGGCGCAGTGGCGCATGGCGAAGTCTCCGGGATCACGGCGGTTGCCGTGTGCGCCATAACGCCATGCCATCGATGCCCGTTGACGGGTCGCGGGCGGTGTTCATCCCGTGGTTAAGATGGGGCCGGGGACAGGAGCCCATCGGGCTCGCCACATGGGGAAACGGATGGACGGGTTCGTCGCGCTCTACATCGTCATGCTGGCCGCGTTCTGCGGCCACGAAATCATCTCGCGGGTGCCGGTGATCCTGCACACGCCGCTGATGTCGGGATCGAACTTCGTCCACGGCATCGTCGTCGTTGGCGCCATGGTCGCGCTGGCCCACGCCGACACCACCACTGAGCGCGTGATCGGCTTCCTCGCCGTGCTGCTCGGCGCCGGCAACGCCGTCGGTGGCTACGTGGTGACCGAGCGCATGCTCGAGATGTTCAAGTCGAGCAAGGGGAACGGCTGATGGACGGGCTGCTCGACCTGCTGGCCAAGGCCAGCTACTTCATCGCCGCGGTGCTGTTCATCGTCGGCCTCAAGCGCATGTCCTCGCCGGTGACCGCGCGGCGCGGCATCCAGTGGGCCGGCGTCGGCATGGTGCTGGCCACCCTCGTCACCTTTGTCGCGCCCACCACCTGGGGCTCGCACGGCGTCGACCCGATCAACCTCGGCCTGATGCTGCTGGCCCTGGGCTTAAGCGCGGTGTTCTGGGTGTGGGGCAAGCGCGTGCCGCTCACCGACATGCCGCAGATGGTCGCCATCTTCAACGGCATGGGCGGCGGTTCGGCGGCGGCCATCGGTGCCGCGGCCCTGGTCAGCGCTTCGGGCCACACCGGCACCTGCGACGCCACGTCGATGGCCGACCACGCCTGCATGAGCCCGACCATGACGGTGCTGGCCGTGGTGGGCGCGCTGATCGGCGCGATCTCGTTCTCGGGCTCGGTGATCGCCTGGGCCAAGCTCGACGGCCGGATGGACAAGCGCTACACCTTCCCGGCGCAGCAGATGGTCAATGCCGCGCTGATGGCGGGTGCCGTGCTGAGCGGCGTGCTGCTGGTGCTGCAGCCGACGCCGGCGATCCTCGTGATCGCGATCTTCTTCGCGTTGGCGCTCATCGTCGGCATCGCGATGACCCTGCCGATCGGCGGCGCCGACATGCCGGTGGTGATCTCGCTGTACAACGCGCTCACCGGCCTCGCCGTCGCGTTCGAGGGCTACGTGCTGCAGAACGAGGCGTTGATGATCGCCGGCATGGTGGTCGGCGCGGCCGGCATGCTGCTCACCCAGCTGATGGCCAAGGCGATGAACCGATCGCTCGGCAGCGTGCTGTTCGGCAGCTTCGGCGCCAGCGGCCCGGCGCAGGAGATCAGCGGCTCGCAGAAGCCCATCGAGGCCAGCGACGTCGCCGCGATGATGGCCTACGCCGAGCGCGTGGTGATCGTGCCGGGCTACGGCATGGCCGTGGCGCAGGCGCAGCACAAGGTCTGGGAACTGACGCAGGCACTGCAGAAGCGCGGCGTGCAGGTGAAGTTCGCCATCCATCCGGTGGCGGGCCGCATGCCCGGCCACATGAACGTGCTGCTGGCCGAGGCCGGCGTGCCCTACGACATCATCGCCGACATGGACGACATCAACCCGGAGTTCCCGATCACCGACGTGGCCCTGGTGATCGGCGCCAACGACGTGGTGAACCCGGTGGCGAAGACCGATCCGGCCTCGCCGATCTATGGCATGCCGATCCTCGACGTCTCGCTGGCGCGCAACGTGATCGTCGTGAAGCGAGGCAAGGGCACCGGCTTCGCCGGCATCGAGAACGCGCTGTTCTACGCCGACAACGCGCGCATGCTCTACGGCGATGCGAGCGGCGCCATCGCCAAGCTGATCGGCGGCATGAAGGAACTGGACGGCGGCGGGCACTGATGCAGCACGGGTCGCTCGCATTCCGCGTGGTCGCGGAGGTGCCGGTGTTGCGCGTCGAGCGCACCGGTACTCCCGACCCGCGGCAGCTTAAGGCACACTGCTTCGCGATCGTCGAGGAAGCGCATCGCCGCGGCGCGCGCCGGCTGCTGGTCGATGAGCGTGGGATGGACGGCTGGATGCCGAGCGGCCTCGACACGATGCTGGTCTACCGCGAGATCGTCCGGGAGGCGCAGTCCGCCGGGTTGACCGATGTCCCGATGCGCATCGCGGTGCTGACCCTGTCGCAGGATCTGGAAGACCTCCATTTCCTCGCCCAAGGGGCGGTCGGCGTGGGCTTGGACATGGCTTACTTCGAGGTCGAGGACGACGCCCTGGCGTGGTTGGGCGTGCGTCGCTAACGGTTCCACCAGAGGGTCAGTGCCACGGCCGCGGCCAGCCACGCGGCATTGGCCAGCCCCACCCACGGCCCCGCGATCACGCCGAACAACACCGGTCCCAGGCGCAGGGCCGACTCCCAAGGCAGCAGCCCGAAAGCCGGCCCGACCACCCCGGCCGCCATCAGCCAGAGGCTGGCCGCCGTGGTGGCCCCGAGGAAGGCCAGTGCCCATGCCGTTCGCGCGGGCCCGGTTGGGACGCGCAACAGGCCAAGGAGCACGCTGGCATCGGCGGCGACCACCACCGCCATCCACGCGGCGGGCGCGTCGAGCCATAGCGCCACGGCGCTCCAGAGTGCGGCCATGAGCGGCAGGGCGAGTCCGAGGGCCAGACCGGCGCGCCGGTGGTGGGCCGGAGCCCGGGCGTCAAGAGGGGCGACAACGGTGTTCAAGCGGGAAGCTCGGGCAAATCCGGGACAGGGCCGCGCAGCGTAGCGGCATGACGCCCCTGACGCCGGGTCCCGGCGGCCGGCTCGCGCCGAGTCCCCTCGGACCGGTAGAATTAGCCCCTAATTGGTCCTGATTCCCGCCGATGTACAGCCGCTCCAGCGAACCCGTCAGTTTCTCCCGTGACTGCGCCGCCGTGCTGGTGCCGCAGGGCGACCGCGTCACCCTGCCGGCCGGCAGCGTCGGTTACATCACGCAAGCCCTGGGCGGTTCGTTCACGGTGTTCGTGGAAGGCAACCTGTTCCGTATCGCCGGCGAGGACGCCGACGCGATCGGCAAGGAGGCCCCGCAAGCCCTCGCGCTGTCCGAGGACGCTGGCGACGACGAGGTCGAGAAGCTCGTCTGGGCGCAGCTGCGCACCTGCTTCGACCCGGAGATCCCGGTGAACATCGTCGAATTGGGCTTGGTCTACACCGTCGAGCTCGGCCGCCGCGATGACGGCGAGCGCAAGGTCGAGGTGCGCATGACGCTCACCGCGCCCGCCTGCGGCATGGGCGACATCCTCGTCGATGACGTTCGCAGCAAGGTGGAGCGCATCCCCACGGTGGCCGAGGCCGATGTCGAACTGGTGTTCGACCCGCCGTGGAACCAGTCGATGATGTCGGAAGCGGCGAAGCTCGAGACGGGCATGCTCTGAGGCGCACCCTGGGGGGTCGTCGCGCCGCGGGCTACAGCCAGCGTGCCTTCTTCAGCACGCGGTACAGCACCAGCACCGCCACGACCAGCACGCCGATGAGTACCGGGTAGCCGAACCGGGCACTCGTCTCCGGCATGGCATCGAAGTTCATGCCATACCAGCTTGCGACCAGGGTGGGCACGGCCAACAGCGCGGCCCAGCCGGCGAGCCGCTTCACCACTTCGCCCTGCTCGGCGGCCACCAGCGAGAGGTTCACCGACATCGCCGCGGTCAGCATTTCGCGCATGGTGTCGGTGGCCTCGGCCACGCGGGCCACGTGGTCCTGCACGTCGCGGAAATACACCTGCAACTCGTCGCGGACGAGGTGGGGATAGAAGCGCGTGAGCTGGGCCAGCACGTCGTTCAACGGCGACACCGCGAGTCGCAGCGTCGTCAGGTCGCGCTTGAGGTCGTAGAGCCGGCGGATGGTGTCGCGCTTGAACTGCTGGTCGAAGATGTCCGCTTCGATCGTCTCCAGTTCCTCCCGGCACTGCTCGACGATCGGGAAGTAGTTGTCGACCGCGTAGTCGAGCACGGCATACAGCCCGTAGCCTGGCCCGAGGCGGAACAGCTCCGGGTTCTGCTCGGCGCGCTCGCGCGCCGCCGCGTACGGCAGGGAGGCGCCGTGGCGCACCGTGATCAGGTAGCGCGGGCCGAAGAAGACGTGGGTCTCGCCAACGCCGATGGCGCAGTTGGCGGCCGATTGCGCGGTGTGCATGACGATGAACAGCGCGTCGCCGTAAGGCTCGATCTTCGGGCGCTGGTGCGCCTTCAGCGCGTCTTCGACCGCCAGCGGGTGCAGGCCGAATTCCTCCTGCAGCTTGTGCAGCAGGTCCTCGTCCGGTTCGTAGAGCCCGACCCAGACGAAGCTGCCGTCGTCCACCGCCAGCACGTCGGAGATCGCGTCCAGCTCGAGGTCGGCGACCTTGCGGCCGTCACGGTAGTGGAGGCAGGCGCGCACCATGTCGGCGCGCGCGGTCGGGTGCATCGGGATGACCGGGCTCATGCCCGCATCATCGGCCTGCCGTCGTCGTGGCGGCAAGCCGGCGGAAATGCCTTGCCAACGCCCAGTGCAGCGGCAGCAGCAGCATCACCCACTCGACATTCGCCTGCTTCATGAAGGGCATCAGCTTGAGGAACGCGCCGATCGCGGCTATGGCGAGCACGAGCATGAGCACGACCTCGAACACGCGGCCGGGCGGCCGGCCCCGCATCGCGCGGACCGCGCCTGGCAGCAGCACCAGCGCCAGCGGCGAGAGCAGGAACAGGTTCTCGTTGGCCCAGGCGAAGTCGTGGCCGCTGCCGAGCCAAAGGAACAGCAGCGTCGTGCCGGCCATCCCGACCAGCAGCCAGAAGCCGCCGGCAAGCGCCGCCACCGCGCGCGGCGCGCGACGGCTGAGCCGCAGCAGGCCGAAGGCCAGGGCGAACCCCGCCACCGCGGCTTCGAAACCGAGCTGCGGCATCTCCACCGGTTCCGGCGCGAGTCGATGCGGCAGAAGCTCGGCTTCCGACACCACGATCGCGCGGCCATCGGCGCGCCTCACCGTGCGCAGGCTGTCGGCGAGGCGCATCGGGATGAAGGCCTCGTCCCAGCGCGACAGCGGCCGGTCGGCCTTGGCGGCGAGGCCGAGATGGAAACCGGTGCCCATCCATGCCGCTGGCGAGGCCAGCCGTACCGCCTCGCTCCGGTGGGTGTTGCCCTCGGAGCTGGCGGTCAGCCTGCGCTTCAGCAGGCCGCCCAGCGCGGCGTCGAGCGCGTCACGCACCCGCGTCGAGCAGTTGTCGGTGAAGTAGCGGTAGTCGTAGACGGCGTTCTCGGGGCGCGCGTTCACCTCGAGCATCGCCGCAAGCGCAGCGGCTTCGGTGGCGTCAAGGTCGAGCCACTGCATCGTGACGCCGCGGCCGCTGGCGCGGTACTGCGCGAGGTCGGCCTCCAGCGGCAGCGCCACCAGCCGGTAGCGCATCGTCCCGGCGACGAACCGGGCGAGGAAATCCGGCTCGCCGGGGTCGAAGTAGCCGAAGTTGTAGCTGGTGGGTTCGCGGCCGTCCTGCGGATCGATGACGATGGCGTTGTGGCCGAAGCGTTCGAAGAACACCTCGCCAGGCGCCATCGTCAGCACGCCGACGCGCGGCGCGCCGAGGGCGGCGCCGGCGAACGCCAGCAGCAGGAGCAGGGCCAGCGTCGCGAGCCGGCGCGCGGCCGACCTCCCGCAGACGACCGGCCCCGATCCCAGGGCGCCGCCGTCAGCCGACGGCATCATGCAGTTTCACGCGAAGGCTGTGGACCCGGCGCTGGTCGGCGTCCACCACCGTGAAGTGGAAGCGGCCGCTCTCGAAGGCTTCGCCCGGCTCCGGCAGGTGGCCGATGCCGGCGACCACGAGGCCGCCGATGGTGTCGAACTCGTCGTCCGGGAAGGCCGCGCCGAAGCGCTCGTTGAACTCGTCGATCGGCGTCAGCGCCTCGACGACGAATTGGCCGTCGGACTGCGCCGCGATGCTGGTGGAGGCATCGGCCGCGTCGTCGTGCTCGTCGTCGATCTCGCCGACGATCTCCTCGAGCACGTCCTCGATGGTGATGAGCCCCGCGACCCCGCCGTGCTCGTCGACCACGATCGCCATGTGGTTGCGCGAGGCGCGGAACTCCCGCAGCAGCACGTTCAGGCGCTTGCTGTCCGGGATCAGCAGGGCGGGGCGCAGCAGCTCGCGGACGTCCTGCACGGCGTTGTCGGCGACGATGCCGCGCAGCAGGTCCTTGGCCAGCAGGATGCCGTGGATCTCGTCGCGGTCCTCGCCGTGTACGGGGAAGCGCGAGTGGCCGCTTTCGACCACGCGCTTCATCAGGTCGAGCAGATTGGCGTCGGCGGGGAGCGACACCATCTGGGCGCGCGGCACCATGACGTCGGCGACGGTCATGGTCGAGACGCTGAGCGCGCCTTCCAGCATGCTCAGGGTGTCGCCTTCGATCAGGCGGTTGCTGCGGGCATCGCGGAGGATCTCGAGGAGGTCTTCGCGGCTTTCGGGTTCGCCCGAGAAGGCGTGCGACAGGCGTTCGAGCCAGGAGCGCTTCTCGGGCAGGGGACTGGAGTCGTCCTCGGACATGCGTGTCGTGCAGTTGCCCCCGACGGGGGGCGCGAACGGGGGAGTGTAGCCGATGGGTGTGACGGCCCCGCCCAGACGGCGGCGGGCGCGCTCAGCGCTCGGCGTAGGGGTCGGGAATGCCCAGCCGGGCCAGGATCGTCCGTTCGCGGGCTTCCATCGCCTCCGCCTCGGCCTCGGAGCGCTCGTGGTCCATGCCCAGCAGGTGCAGCACGCCGTGCACCACGAGGTGGGCGTGGTGGTGGGCCAGCGGCTTGTCCTGCCCGAGGGCTTCCAGCGCGACCACGGGGGCGCAGACCACCAGGTCACCCAGCAGCGGCGAGCGCACACCCGGCGGCAGCTCGACCGGAAAGCTCAGCACGTTCGTGGCGTAGTCCTTGCCGCGGTAGTCGCGGTTGAGGGCGCGGCCCTCGTCGGAGCCGACGTAGCGCACCGACAGTTCGACCGCGCGGCGGTGGCCCGCCAGCGCGGCCTCGACCCAGCGGCGGACGCTGGTGGCGGCGGGAAGGCCTTTGCGCGGCAGGCCATAGCCGACGGTCACGGTGTGGGCAGGTCGGGTCATGGGCTTGCCGTGGCGCTGTCCGCGTCGCGGCGGTCGTAGGCGCGGACGATCTTGGCCACCAGCGGATGGCGCACCACGTCCTTGGCCTCGAAGAACTGGAAGCTGATCCCTTCCACGCCCTTCAGCACCTCGACCGCATCGCGCAGGCCGCTCTTCTGGTGCTTGGGCAGGTCGATCTGCGAGAGGTCGCCGGTGATCACCGCGGTCGTGCCGAAGCCGATGCGGGTCAGGAACATCTTCATCTGCTCGACCGTGGTGTTCTGCGCCTCGTCGAGGATCACGAACGCATCGTTGAGCGTGCGACCGCGCATGTAGGCCAGCGGCGCCACCTCGATGACGTTGCGTTCCATCAGCTTGGCCACCTTCTCGGTGCCGAGCATCTCGTAGAGCGCGTCGTACAGCGGCCGCAGGTAGGGGTCGACCTTCTGCGAGAGGTCGCCGGGCAGGAAGCCGAGCTTCTCCCCGGCCTCCACCGCCGGGCGCACCAGCAGGATGCGCTGCACGCGCGAATCGCTGAGCGCTTCGACGGCGCTGGCCACGGCGAGGTAGGTCTTGCCGGTACCGGCCGGGCCGATGCCGAAGTTGATGTCGTGGGTGGCGATCGCGTGCAGGTAGGCCGCCTGGTTGGCGCCGCGGCCCCGGATCGTGCCGCGCTTGACCTTGATGGCCACGTCCTGCGGCGCGAAGCCGAGGTCGCGTTCGACGGCCGATTCCTCATCCGCGCCGAGGCGCAGGTGGATGGCTTCCGGCGTGAGCACCTCGCTCTCGGTGTCCGCCCAGAGTTGGCGCAGCAGGCGTTCCGCGACGGTGGTGGCTTTTTCCGGCCCCGATATGCGGAACACGCCGCCGCGGTTGGCCACCTGCACGCCCAGCCGCAGCTCGATCTGCCGCAGGTGGGCGTCGAGCGGTCCGGCAAGGTTGGCCAGCCGCTCGCCGTCCTCGGGCTCGAGCGTGAAATCCCGGGGCGCGGCGTCGGCCATCAAGCGGCCACCGTCTCGCGGGTGACGATGCGGCCGCGCAGTGAATTGGAGAGCGCCTCGGTGATCTCGACCTCGACGAACTGCCCGATCAGGCGCTGTGGGCCGGCGAAGTTCACGAAGCGCATGTTCTCGGTGCGGCCCGTCACTTCGTTCGGGTTCTTCTTCGAGGGGCCTTCGACCAGCACGGTCTGCAGGCTGCCGACCATGGCCTGCGAGATCTTCCGCGCGTTCGCGGTGATCGTCTCCTGCAGGCGGGTGAGCCGCGCGCTCTTCACTTCCGCGCTCGTGTCGTCCGGCAGGTTCGCCGCCGGCGTGCCCGGTCGCTTGGAGTAGATGAAGCTGAAGCTCTGGTCGAAGCCGATGTCCTCGATCAGCTTCATCGTCTGCTCGAAATCGCGGTCGGTTTCGCCGGGGAAGCCGACGATGAAGTCCGAGCTCAGGCAGATGTCGGGCCGGGCCTCGCGCAGCTTGCGGATCTTGGCCTTGAACTCCAGCACCGTGTGGTTGCGCTTCATCGCGGTGAGCACGCGGTCGGAGCCCGACTGCACCGGCAGGTGCAGGAAGGACGCCAGCTTCGGCACGTCTCGGTAGGCCTCCACCAGTGAATCGGTGAACTCCATCGGGTGCGAGGTGGTGAAGCGGATGCGGCCGATGCCCTCGAACTCGGCGATGGCGCGGATCAGGTCGGCGAGGTCGGCGGTACCGCCGTCGTCCGTCGCGCCGCGGTAGGCGTTGACGTTCTGGCCGAGCAGGGTGACTTCGCGCACGCCCTGGTCGGCGAGCTGGGCGACTTCCACCAGAACGTCCTCGAACGGCCGGCTCACTTCCTCGCCGCGGGTGTAGGGCACCACGCAGAAGGCGCAGTATTTGCTGCAGCCCTCCATGATCGAAACGAACGCCGTCGGGCCATCGGCGCGCGGCTCGGGCAGCTTGTCGAACTTCTCGATCTCCGGGAACGAGATGTCCACCTGCGGCTTGCCGGTCTCGCGCTTGGCGTCGATGAGTTCGGGCAGGCGGTGCAGGGTCTGCGGGCCGAACACCACGTCGACGAAGGGCGCGCGCTTGATGATCGCCTCGCCTTCCTGTGAGGCGACGCAGCCGCCGACGCCGATCACGAGGTTCGGGTTGTTCTTTTTCAGCTCCTTCCAGCGGCCGAGCTGGGAGAACACCTTCTCCTGCGCCTTCTCGCGGATCGAGCAGGTATTGACCAGGATGACGTCGGCTTCCGCCTCGTTCTCGGTCAGTTCGAGGCCGTGTTCGGCGGCGAGCACGTCGACCATCTTGGTCGAGTCGTACTCGTTCATCTGGCAGCCGTGGGTCTTGATGAAGAGCTTGCCGGGCATACGGTGCGTACTCCGTTCCGGTGGATGGGGCGCGGATTGTACGCCCGGCCCTGCTGGGGGACACTGCGCGCCATGCGTCCGCTCCGCGCCCTGAAGCCCGCTTCGAAGACCGCCCTGGCCGGGTGGGCCGCGCTCGCGCTGGCCTCCGTGGTGGGCGGGGTGCCTGAGGTGCAGGCCGGCACGTTGTACCGCTGCGTTGGCGCGGACGGGATTTCCCACTACGGCAGCCGCCGGCAGTCGGGGATGACCTGCACGGTGGCCGCCAGCTATCGCCCCGATCCCCGACCCGCCATCGCGCCAAGGCCGGCGCCGTCCGCCGCCGCGCCGAACCCCGCCGCCCCGGCTCCGGCCCCGGCTCCGGTTCCTGCGGCCACCCCGGCCCGCCGCGTCGAATTCCTGGCCAGCCCGGGGGCCGCACCGGCGCCCGCGGCCGGAAGCACGCGCGGGGCGCGGGTCACCCGTGGGGCCGTCTACACCTACATGAAGGACGGCGTCACGCATTACACCAACGTCCGTCCCCGCGACGCCGGGTCGGCCGTCCGGACGCTCTTCACGTACGTGGAGGCCTGCTACGCCTGCGGCACCCTGCCGGGCGTCGATTTCTCCAACGTCCGCCTGAACACCGGGGCGTACGCCGCCGAGATCCGCGCCGCCGCGGGCCGTTTCGGCGTCGATGAAGCCCTGGTGCGCGCGATCGTCCACGCGGAGTCGGCCTTCAACCCCAACGCCGTCTCCCACAAGGGGGCGCAGGGCCTGATGCAGCTGATTCCCGCCACGGCGGACCGCTTCGACGTGGACGACCCCTTCGACCCGGCCCAGAACATCGCTGGCGGGGTGCAGTACCTGGCCTGGCTGCTCGATCGCTTCGACGACAACATCACGCTGGCTGCCGCCGGCTACAACGCCGGTGAGGGCAACGTGGACCGCTATGGCGGCGTGCCGCCCTTCGATGAGACGCAGCGCTACGTGGGCCGCGTGGCCACCCTTCACGCCCGCTACCGCGAGGCGCTCGGGTCGTCCGGGTCGGCGGCGGTTCCGATATCGGGAGCGGGTGCGCCCTAGGCGCTCCGGCGTTGTTAGGCAAACAGCCGTTCGGCTACACTTCCGCCCTGCTGCGACGGGCCGTTCGGGCTTGCGCATCCTCACGTACAGCGAAGTTCGGAGAGCCGAATGGCCAACGAAGGGGTCAACAATGGGCGTCGTCGGTTCCTGACCGCGACGACCGCCGTGGTCGGTGCCGCTGGCGCCGCCGCCGGCGGGTATGCCTTCCTCAGCACTTGGAAGCCCAGCGCCCGCGCGCAAAGCGCCGGTGCCCCGGTCGAAGTGGACATCAGCAAGCTCGACCTCGAGCCCGGTGCCCGCATGACCGTGCAATGGCGCGGCAAGCCGGTCTGGATCTTCAAGCGCAACGACGAGCAGTTGGGTGCGCTCCCGACGCTCAACGAGCGCCTTGCCGACCCGGCATCGGTGAATGCCGACCAGACCCCGGCCTTCGCCAAGAACGAGACGCGGGCCATCAAGCCTGAGATCGGCGTGCTGGTCGGCATCTGCACCCACCTCGGCTGCTCGCCGCTGTTCGTGCCGGAATTGCAGCCGCAGGCGTTCGACAGCGAGTGGAAGGGCGGCTTCTACTGCCCCTGCCACAACTCGCGCTTCGACCTTGCCGGCCGCGTCTTCAGCGGGATGCCGGCGCCGTCGAACCTCGAAGTGCCGCCTTATCACTTCGCGAAGACCGACAGCAATCGTATCGTCGTCGGCGTCTCGCCGGAGGAAGCCGCCTGATGAACGCCAAGATCGAAACCGCGGTCAACGGGGCGGTGGACTGGTTCAACCAGCGCACGCCCGGCCTGATCCCGTTCTACAAGAAGCACCTCTCGGAGTACTACGCCCCGAAGAACTTCAACGTCTGGTACTTCTTCGGTTCGCTGGCGCTGCTGGTGCTGGTCAACCAGATCGTCACTGGCATCTTCCTGACGATGCACTACAAGCCGAGCGCGGTGGAAGCCTTCGCCTCGGTCGAGTACATCATGCGCGACGTCGAGTGGGGCTGGCTGATCCGCTACATGCACAGCACCGGCGCCTCGCTGTTCTTCGTCGTCGTCTACCTGCACATGTTCCGCGCGCTGATCTACGGGTCGTACCAGAAGCCGCGCGAGCTGGTCTGGGTGCTCGGCATGTTCATCTTCCTCACGCTGATGGCCGAAGCCTTCCTCGGCTACGTGCTGCCGTGGGGCCAGATGTCCTACTGGGGCGCGCAGGTGATCATCAACCTGTTCTCGGCGATCCCGGTGATCGGCGGCGACCTCACCGAATTCATCCGCGGCGACTTCCTCGTCTCCGACTCGACGCTCAACCGCTTCTTCGCCCTGCACGTCATCGCCCTGCCGCTGGTCATCCTGCTGCTGGTCGTGCTGCACCTCGGCGCCCTGCACGAGGTCGGCTCGAACAACCCGGACGGCGTCGACATCAAGAAGGTGAAGGACAAGGCGACGGGCAAGCCGCTCGACGGCATCCCCTTCCATCCGTACTACACGGTGAAGGACCTGGTGGGCGCCGGCGTGTTCCTGATCATCGCCAGCTTCATCCTTTTCTTCGCCCCGACCTTCGGGGACCTCTTCCTGGAGTTCGACAACTTCAACGAGGCCAACCCGCTGGTCACCCCGGCCCACATCAAGCCGGTGTGGTACTTCACGCCCTACTACGCGATGCTGCGCGCCGTCCCCGGCAAGCTGCTCGGCGTGATGGTGATGGGCGGCGCGGTGTTGATCTTCTTCCTGCTGCCGTGGCTGGACCGCAGCAAGGTGCGCTCGCTGCGCTACCGCGGCTGGATCAGCAAGCTGATGATCGCGCTGTTCTGCATCTGCTTCGTGGTCTTGGGCTGGCTGGGCCTGCAGTCCGGTTCGGAGCTGCAGACGCTGGTGGCCCGCATCTGCACGGTCTTCTACTTCGGCTTCTTCATCACGATGCCGATCTGGACTTCCATCGACAAAACCAAGCCGGTTCCGGAGCGGGTGACCTCGCATGCTTAAGTCGCGCATTTCCGCCCTGCTCGCGGCGGTGTTCCTCGCCCTCGCCCCGGCCACCGGCTTTGCCGCTGGAGAGGTGGCGCTCCAGAACGCCCCGATCGACCTGCAGGACAAGGCCTCGCTGCAGCGTGGCGCCGGCCTGTTCATGAACTACTGCGCCGCCTGCCATTCGCTGCAGTACATGCGCTACTCGCGTTTGGCCGAGGACCTTGAGCTGACGCCGGAGCAGGTCGAGCAGTTCCTGATCAAGGGCGACGCCAAGATCGGCGAGGTCATGAAGACCGGCCTTGCCAAGGGCGACGGACAGGCGTGGTTCGGCAAGGCTCCGCCGGACCTCTCGACCACCGCCCGCGGCAAGATCGGCCAGGAAGACTGGATCTACACCTTCCTCAAGTCGTTCTACGTCGACGAGACCCGCCCGATGGGCTGGAACAACACGGTCCTCGTCGGTGCCAGCATGCCCAACGTGTTGTGGGACCTGCAGGGCAAGCAGCGCAAGACCGAGGAAGGCTTCGTCATCCAGGAGCACGAGCGTGGCCGCCTCTCCGAGGCCGAGTACGACCGCGCCATCACCGACATCTCCGCCTTCCTGACCTACGTCGGTGAGCCGGCGCGCCTGCAGCGCGAGAGCCTCGGCGTCTGGGTGATCCTGTTCCTGTCGTTCTTCACGCTGTTGGCCTACCTCTTGAAGAAGGAATACTGGAAGGACATCCACTGAGCCTCCGGAGACCCGGGTTGCCGTCCCGTCGGGGCGCCGGGTCGGAATCCCCGTTCCAAGAAAAGGCCGCCTTTCGGGGCGGCCTTTTCGTTGGGGCCCGGGAGAGGTCGACACCGCCCGATCGGGGCGGCCCCTTGCGGTTTGCGGCCCATTTACGGCACGTTAGGGATTGTTGGGCCGTCGGCGAGGGGTCGAGGGCCGCGTCGAAGGGAAGTGCCGATGGCTGCAAGCCCGCGTTTGCGCAACACCTTGACCCTGTTCTCCGCAAGGGATTGCGTCCTCTGCCACCGCGTCCGCCTCGTGCTGGCCGCGAAAGGGGTCAACTACGACCTCGTCCCGGTCGACCCGGCGCATCCGCCGGAGGACCTCATCGACCTGAATCCGTACCACTCCGTGCCCACCCTGGTGGAGCGCGAGCTGGTGCTGTATTCCGCGTCAGTGGTCACCGAGTACCTCGACGAGCGCTACCCGCACCCGCCGCTGATGCCGATCGACCCGCTGTCGCGGGCCCGGCTGCGGCTGGCGATGCTGCGCCTCGAGCACGAGTGGGTGCCGCACGTGCAGGCCGCCCAGCAGGCCGGCAGCAAGGCGCAGGCCGACAACGCCCGCAAGCAGCTGCGTGACCTCGTCTTGGCGGCGCTGCCGCTGTTCAAGGCCTCGAAATTCTTCCTGAACCCGGAAATGAGCCTCGCCGACTGCGCCATGGCGCCGATCATCTGGCGTCTCCCGTCGCTGGGCATCGTGCTGCCGAAGGAAGCGAAGCCGATCGAGGACTACGGCCAGCGGATCTTCCGCAATCCCGGCTTCATCCGCAGCCTGACCCCGGAAGAGAAGGCGCTGCGCGAGATTCCTGCATGAGTGAAGGCGATACGCCTGCGTTGATGACGTCGAATCGCCCCTACCTGCTGCGGGCGATGCACGAGTGGATCGTGGACAACGGCATGACCCCGTACCTGCTGGTGGATGCGCAGCACGAGGGCCTGCAGGTGCCGCCTTCGGCCGTGAAAGACGGGCGCGTGGTCCTGAACGTGGCGTCCCGGGCCGTGGCCCATCTGCAGCTGGGCAATCGCGAGGTCAGCTTCATGGCGCGCTTCGGTGGCGTCAGCCACTCGGTGGTCGTGCCGGTGTCGGCCGTGCTGGCCGTCTATGCGCAGGAAACCGGCCAAGGCATGGGCTTGCCGCCCGACGAGGGCGAGGTGGCGCCGCCGCAGGACCCGTCCGGTGGCCCGGGGCCCGCGCCCGAACCGCCGAAGCGGGGCGGGCACCTGCGGATCATCAAGTAGGCGCGACGCGCCTGCGCCCGGGGCTCAGACGCCGCCCGGGCCGACGTAGACCAGCGGCGCCCGATCCGGGCCGATGAGGCCCACCACGCGCTCACCCAGCAGCGTGACGCGGCCGAGTTGACGCTCCTTCCCGCTGGACGAGAACTCGAAGTCGAAGTCCCGCTGCCAGCCGAGGCGGCCTTCGTCGTTGCGGGCGAGCCGCTTGCGTACGCGCTGGACGTTCTGGTCCAGCCAGATCACCCCGGCCTGCTCGCAGGCGCGTCGGGCGACACGCGTGGCGGCATCGGCGGCGCGGCGGTCGGCCCACCAGTTCCAGGCCAGGGCGACGACGGTGAGGAGGAAAGCGAAGCTGAGCAAGTCCATGCGCGCAATGTGGTGGTGGCGCCGCCGCGACGCAAGTCGGGGCCAGCGGGGGAGGGTGACGAAGCCCTTGCCGCTCACGCACACTGTCGGGAGCGACCGTGGCTTCACGGTCACGGCCAAGCACGGGGGAGAGGGATGAAGCTGGTTTTTCCTAACGGCGAACACGCGACGGCCTTGCTGGCGACGGGCGTGAACCGCATCGGCAGTGATCCCGAGGGGGCCGTGGTGCTCAACGCGCCGGGCATCCTCGCCCGCCATCTCGAGATCCACATCACCAGCACCGGCGCCAACCTGCAGCTGCCGGAGGGTGCGGGTCCCGTGACCGTCAACGGCAAGCCGGTGAAGGAGCTGATGGCGCTTCGCACCGGCGACCAGGTGGGCTTCGGTCCGGTCGTCGCGAAGTTCGTCGCCACCGACCCGGCCAAGACCGTGGCGGGCAGCTCGCCGTTGCCGGCGTCCGTGGTGGCGGCCGCCCAGGCCATGGCCGCCGACGGCGACATCGGGGCGACGCGCGTGCGCGCGGCCGCGCCGAAGTTCGTGCTTCGCGGTGTCTCCGGCAACACCTTCGGCAAGATGTATGGCGTCAGCGGGCCGATGACCATCGGCCGCTCCGCCGAGTGCGACATCGCCATCCCCGTGGAGGAAATCTCGCGCCGCCACGCGCTGGTGAAGCCGAACGCCTCGGGCCTGCAGGTCGAGGACCTCGGCTCCTCGAACGGCACCTTCATCAACAACAAGCGGGTGCAGGCGGGCCAGTTGAATCCCGGCGACGAACTGCGCCTCGACCAGGTGCGGCTGATCCTCGTGGCACCGGGCATGGAAATCCAGCAGGTGCAGCAGAAGCCGAACGCGCCGGACACGGTGTCGTCGAGCGGCAACGCCGGCCTGCTGAAGGCGGTCGCTGGGGTCGTGATCGTCGGCTCGCTGGCCTTTATCGCGTGGCTGGTGCTGGGGCGCTGAGCCGCAGCGACAGGTCGACGGCGCGCACGTGCTTCGTGAGCGCCCCGACCGATACATAGTCGACGCCGGTCGCGGCGATGGCCGGCAGCCGGTCCAGCGAAACGCTGCCGGACACCTCCAGCGGGATGCGGCCCGCGGTGCGACGCACGGCCTCGCGCATCATCGCCTCGTCGAAATCATCGATCAGGATGCGAGTGCAGCCGGTGGCGAGCGCCTGGTCGAGTTCGTCCAGCGATTCCACTTCGACGATCAGCGGCAGCCCCGGATGCAGGGCACGGGCGCGCTCGACGGCCGCCGCGATCGAGCCTGCCGCGGCGATGTGGTTTTCCTTGAGCATCACGGCGTCGAAGAGCCCCATGCGGTGGTTCACGCCGCCGCCGGCGCGCACGGCGTACTTCTGCGCGAGGCGCAGTCCGGGCAGGGTCTTGCGGGTGTCGAGCACCCGCGTACGCGTGCCCGCCAGCGCGGCCGCATAAGCCGCCGTGGTGGTGGCCGTGGCCGAGAGCGTCTGCAGGAGATTCAGGGCGCTGCGCTCGGCGCTGACGAGGGCGCGCGAGCGGCCCTCGAGGGTGCAGAGCACGGTGCCCGCTTCGACGCGCTGGCCTTCAGCGACGTGCCAGGTGATGCGGACCTGCGGATCGAGCGCGCGGAAGCAGGCGTCGAACCAAGGACCGCCGGCGATGACCGCCGACTCCTTGCAGACGACGTGTGCGGTGGCCGGGACATCCTCGAGCAGTTGAGCCGTCGCGTCGCCGTCGCCGAGGTCTTCGGCGAGGGCGGCCCGTACCGTCGCTTCGATGGTCTCCCGTGGCGGCGGCGTGAGTTCCGACGCCATCAGCGCGCCGCGAGGCCGTCGACTCCGGCGGTCTGCAGCGCCTCCTCGACCAGCAGCACCGGGATGCCGTCGTCGATGCGGTAGACCTGCTTGCCGTCGCGGCTGGCCAGTGCATCAGCGACGGCCTGGGTTTCGGTGCGGCCGTCGCCGCGGCGCAGTTCGCCTCGGCCGATGGCCGCGTTGAGCGCGTCGCGCTGTGCGCCGTCGAGGCGATGCAGCGGCTGGTGGGTGGCCGGACAGACCAGGAGGTCGAGGAGCTTGCGGTCCATGGGCGGCGGGGCTCTGGCAATAGCAGGGATGCGTCTAGAATACGGTTTTGCCGGAGAGGCTCGCCATGGCGACGGGTGCAGGTCTGGGGGAAAACGCCGTGAAAGTGGGCATCGTCATGGGCTCGACGTCCGACTGGGACACGATGCAGCACGCGGCCGACCGCCTCACGCGCCTCGGTGTCCCGCACGAGGTGCGGGTCGTCAGCGCCCACCGCACGCCGGACCTCCTGTTCCAGTACGCCGAAACCGCGGCAGCGCGCGGCCTTCGCGCGATCATCGCCGGCGCCGGCGGCGCGGCGCATTTGCCGGGCATGCTCGCCGCGAAGACCGCCGTGCCGGTGCTGGGCGTGCCGGTGCAGAGCAAGGCCCTCAACGGCTTGGATTCCCTGCTGTCGATCGTGCAGATGCCGGCGGGCATTCCCGTCGCCACCTTCGCCATCGGCCAGGCCGGTGCGGCGAACGCCGCGCTGTTCGCTGCCGCGATGCTCGCGCACGACCACGCCGACGTCGCCGCCGCGCTGGAACGCTTCCGCCGCGAGCAGACCGAGGCCGTGCTGGCCAAGCCGGACCCGCGCGCATGACCACGGTCGGCATCCTCGGCGGCGGGCAACTGGCGCGGATGATGGCGCTGGCCGGCGCGCCGCTGGGCCTGCGCTTCCTCGTCATGGACACCAGCCATGACGCCTGCGCCGGACAGTTCGTGCCGATGGTGGTCGGCGATTGGCGCGACGAAGCGGCGCTGGCGGAGTTCGCCTCGCGCGTCGATGTGGCCACGTTCGATTTCGAGAACGTGCCGGCCGAGAGTGCGGAATGGCTGGCCGCGCGCGTTCCGGTGTTCCCGGCGCCGCGGGCGCTGCGCATCGCGCAGGACCGCCTCGCCGAGAAGACCTTGTTCAACGAGCTCGGCATCGGCACGCCCGCTTTCGCGGCCATCGACACCCGCGAGGGACTCGACGAGGCCGTGGCGCGGATCGGCCTCCCCTGCATCCTGAAGACGCGCCGCCTAGGCTACGACGGGAAGGGGCAGTTCCGGCTGAAGACGCCCGACGACCTCGATGCCGCATGGGCTGCACTCGGCGCGCAGGCGTCGAAGGTGGGCCTGATCCTCGAAGCCTTCGTGCCCTTCGAGCGCGAGGTGTCGGTGGTGGCCGTGCGCAGCCGCGACGGCGAATTCCGCGCCTGGCCACTGACCGAGAACTGGCACCGCGACGGCATCCTCTCGGCCTCGATGGCGCCCTGCGCCGACGGCGCCGCGCTGGAACCGCAGGCGGTGGCCTATGCGCGGAAGGTCGCCGAGGCGCTCGACTATGTCGGCGTGTTCGCGCTGGAGCTTTTCGTGCGCGATGGGCAGCTGCTCGCCAACGAGATGGCGCCGCGCGTGCACAACTCCGGCCACTGGACCATCGAAGGCGCCGAGACCTCGCAGTTCGAGAACCACCTGCGCGCCGTGCTGGGACTGCCGCTGGGCAGCACGGCCGCCGTGGGCCACAGCGTCATGTTGAACTGGGTCGGTGCCATGCCGGAGGCCGCGCCGGTGCTGCGCAGCCCCGCCGGCCATTGGCACGACTACGGCAAGACCTCGCGCGAGGGCCGAAAGGTCGGCCACGCGACGCTGCGCGCCGAGGATCGCGCGACGCTGCGACGCGAGTTGGAGACGGCCGTCGATGCGCTCTCGCGGCGCGAGGAATTCAACGGCGTGATCGCGCGCTTGGGTTGAGCCTCGGGCCCAATCCGCCGGCTGGACCCGTCGGGCTCAAGCCCAATCGCCGTACAACGCTTGCAGGGCCGCCAGCACGGCCAGCCCGGCGGTTTCCGTGCGCAGCACGCGCGGGCCGAGCTGCACGCCTTCGAAGCCGCCCTTCTGCAGCAGGCGGTGGTCGCGCTCGCCGAGGCCACCTTCCGGGCCGATCACCAGCACGACGGGTTGCGTCGGCTGCAGGTCGAGGGCCTTCAGGGCGCGGCCTTGGTGCGGATCGAGGATGAGTTTCCGTGCGTTGGCCGGCAGGTCGGCCAGCGCCTCGTGCAGCGCGCGCGGTTCGGCCACCGTGGGCACGCGCGCCCGGCCGCTCTGCTCGCAGGCCGCGGCGACCACGCCACGCCAATGGGCGATGCGGCGTTCGGCGCGATCGGCATCGAGCTTCACCTCGGTGCGCTCGGTCATCACCGGCTGGATGGCCTGCACGCCGAGTTCGGTGGCCTTCTGCAGGATCAGGTCCATCTTGTCGCCGCGGGCCACGCCCTGCAGCAGGGTGATCGCCAGCGGTGATTCGTTGGCGCGGGCCTCGGCGGTGTCGATGGTGAGTTCGACCGCCCGCTTTTCGGTGCCGGTGATGCGCGCGGCGTAATCGTGGCCGTCGCCGTTGAACAGTGTGACCGCATCGCCCTCGCGAAGCCGGAGCACGCGCAGCAGGTGCAGGCTCTTCTCTTCCGGCAGGCGGATGGCCGCGCCGGCGGCGAGCGGCGCCTCGACGTGGCAGCGGATCACGCGCATCGGACGTAGGCCTCGATGGCGGCGGCGGTGGCGCGGTCAAGCACGGCGATGGCCTCGTCGTCGATGCAGTAGGGCGGCATCCAGTACAGCACGTTGCCCAAGGGGCGCAGCACGGCGCCGGCGTCGAGGCCGGCGCGGTAGGCGGCCAAGGCGCGCTGGCGCGGGTGGTCGGTGTATTCGCGGCGGGTGGCGCGGTCTTCGACCAGTTCGAAGGCGAGGATCATCCCGGTCTGCCGCAGGTCGCCCACCGCCGGATGGTCGGCGAAGCGCGCGGCGGTAGCGGCGAGCGTCGCGGCCGTGCCGCGGTTGGCGGCGATGGCATCAGTGGATTCGAACAGGTCGAGCGTGGCGTTGGCGGCGGCGCAGGCCACCGGGTTGCCGGCGAAGCTGTGCGAATGCAGGAAGGCGCGGGTGCGGTCCTCGCTCCAGAACGCCTCGTAGATGCCGTCGTGGGTGAGCACCGCGGACAGCGGCAGCGCGCCGCCCGAGAGGCCCTTGGAGAGGCAGAGGAAATCCGGGGTGATGCCGGCCTGCTCGCAGGCGAACAGCGTGCCGGTGCGGCCGAAGCCCACCGCGATTTCGTCGGCGATGAGGTGGATGCCGTGCGCGTCGCAGAGTCGGCGCGCCTCGGAAAGGTAGGCCGGGTGGTGCATGCGCATGCCGCCGGCGCATTGCACCAGCGGCTCCAGCACCAGCGCGCTGATCGTCGCCCCGTCGCGTTCGAACATCGCTGCGAGGGCCGCGGCCGCGCGTCGCGCGCAGGCCTCGGCCGATTCGCCGGGTTCGGCGTGGTAAGCGTCGGGCGAGGGCGCGAACACCGGTTCGAGCAGCAATGGCGCGTAGATGCGGCGGTACAGCGGAATATCGCTCATCGCCAGCGCGCCAAGCGTCTCGCCGTGGTAGCCGTTCTGCAGCGCGACGAAGCGCGTGCGCTGGCCGTCGCCGCGGTTCTGGTGGGCGTGGAAGCTCATCTTCAGCGCGATCTCGATCGCCGCGCTGCCGTTCTCGCCGTAGAACACGCGGGAGAGCGGCGCGTGCGTGGCGCTGCGCGGGGCGAGCGCCACCAGCCGCTCGGCCAGCCGCAGGCCGGGCTCGTGGGCGAAGCCGGCGTAGATCACGTGCTCCAGTTCGGCCGCCTGCGCGCCGATGGCCTGCGCGATGTGCGGGTGTGCGTGGCCGAACAGGTTGGTCCACCAGCTCGAGATGCCGTCCAGCCAGCGCTGTCCGTCCAGGCCCTCCAGCCAAGCGCCGCGGCCGCGGCGGATCGGCAGCAGGGGCAGTTCGCCGCGGTGCTCGCGCATCTGCGTGCAGGGGTGCCAGACGACGGCGAGATCGCGGGTGAGGAAGGCCTCGACATCGCCCTCTGCTAGCATCGGCGCGATGGAAATGTTCTGCGTCATGCCGCGAATGATGGTGACCCGTCGCCAGTCTGTCCATGCGCGAGGCCGGCCATGAGCCGCCCCTTGCCGACCATCCACGGGCGCGAGGAAGTCGACCTCGGCACGTACCGCATCGAGAAGGTCGATCTCGAGTTCAGCAACGGCGAGCGCCGTCGTTTCGACCGCCTGAAATCGAAGGGCCACGGCGCCGTGATGATCGCGGCCTTGCCGGACCCCGAGACGGTGCTGTTGATCCGCGAGTACGGTGCCGGGACGCACCGGTACGAGCTCGGCCTGCCGAAGGGCAAGATCGATGCCGGCGAGAGTGGTTTGGAGGCCGCCGCCCGCGAGATGCGCGAGGAGATCGGCTTCGGTGCCGAGCGGCTCACTCACCTGAAGTCGATCACGCTGGCGCCCACCTACATGAGCCACGAGATCCAGCTGGTGGTTGCCGAAGGCCTGTTCCCCGACACGCTTGAGGGCGACGAGCCCGAGCCGCTGGAGGTCGTGCCCTGGCGTTTCGACCGCCTGCACGAGCTGATGCTGCGCGAGGAGTTCTCCGAAGGCCGTTCGATCGCCGCGCTGTTCCTCGTGCGCGAGTGGCTGGCCTGCGGCAGGCCCGCACCGTGAGTACGGCGTCGGGAGCGGAGGCTGCGGACGTCGCCGCGCGCTATGCCGTGCTGCGTGAGCCGGCCATCGCGCTGGCCGAGGCCGCGGGCCGCGCGATCATGGCCGTCTATGCGCGTGATTTCGCCGTCGAAGCCAAGGACGACCGTTCGCCGCTGACCGAAGCGGATCTCGCCTCGCATCGTTTGCTGGTCGCCGGCTTGGAAGCGCTGACGCCGGACATCCCGGTGCTGTCGGAGGAATCCGCCGCGCTGGACCCGGCCCTGCGGCGAAGCTGGCCGCGGCTGTGGCTGGTCGATCCGCTCGATGGCACCCGCGAGTTCGTCAAGAAAAACGGCGAGTTCTGTGTCTGCATCGCCCTCGTCGAACACGGCGTGCCCGTGCTCGGCATCGTGCATGCGCCCGTGACCGGCGTGACCTGGTCGGCGCTGGCGGGGCAGGGGGCGTGGCGCCGGGAGGCCGGTGGCGATGACCTCGCGCTCGCCGCGCGCGAGCCATCGCCTGAAGCGCAGGCCGGCGTGGGGCTCCGCGTCGCCGCCAGCCGTTCGCACCTCGACCCGCGCACGGCCGCCCTCTTGGAGCGCCTGCCGGAGGCGGAGCGCGTGCCGATGGGCTCGGCGCTGAAGTTCGGGCTGCTCGCCGAAGGCCGGCTCGACCTCTACCCGCGTTTCGGCCCCACCTCCGAATGGGATACCGCCGCGGGCCAATGTCTTGTGGAGGCGGTCGGCGGCGCGGTGCTCGACCTCGAGGGCCACCCGCTGCGCTACAACCAGCGCGACACCCTGTTGAACGGCGATTTCATCGCGATGGCCGATGCGCGACTGCCGTGGAGGGAATGGCTTGAGTAACCTGAGCGAGGCGCCGCGCGAGCGGATCGAGACCCTGCTGGCGGTGATGGCGCGGCTGCGCGACCCCGAGCGCGGCTGCCCCTGGGACGTGAAGCAGGATTTCGCCAGCATCGCCACCTACACCATCGAGGAAGCCTACGAGGTGGCGGAAGCCATCGATCGCGGCGACCTCGGCGACCTCAAGGACGAACTCGGCGACCTGCTGCTGCAGGTGGTCTTCCATGCCCAGATGGCGAGCGAGCAGGGCGCCTTCGGCTTCGCTGACGTCGTCGCGGCCATCAACGACAAGATGATCCGCCGCCACCCGCACGTGTTCGGCGACGCCTCCGTCGAGGATGCCGACGCGCAGACCGCGGCATGGGAAACAATGAAGGCCGCGGAGCGCGCCGCGAAACGCCGCGATTCCGACGCGCCTCCGTCGGCGCTCGACGACGTGCCCAAGGCGCTGCCGGAATGGCAGCGCGCGCTCAAATTGCAGAAGCGCGGCGCCAATGTCGGCTACGACTGGCCGGACGCCACGCCCGTGATCGCCAAGCTCGAGGAAGAGCTCGAGGAAGTGTGTGAGGCGCTGGCGATGCCGCCTTCGCCCGAACGCCAGGACGCGCTGGAGGACGAGATCGGTGACCTGCTGTTCGTGGCGATGAACCTCGCGCGCAAGGCCAAGGTCGATCCGGGCACGGCGCTGCGCCGTGCGAATGCCAAGTACGAGCGCCGCTTCCGCCAGATGGAAGTCCTGGCGCGTGCGCAGGGCCGCGAGTTCGCCGCGCTTTCTCTGGACGAGCAGAGCGCGCTGTGGAACGCGGCCAAGCGCATCGAGCGCGGCGGATGAGTGGCCGGGAAACGTTGCGCTGATTCATGCCACCTCGACACGCCACCCTTAGCCTTGGAGGGCGTCGCGCCCTGACCACGTACTGCACGGCACCGCCATGACCCCACCCACCACCGGTTTCGCCAGCTTCCGCGAGTTCTATCCGTTCTATCTCGGCGAGCACAGCAACCGCACCTCGCGGCGGCTGCACGTCATCGGTTCCACCGGCGTGCTGGTGATCCTCGGCCTCGTGCTGGCGCAGGTGCTGTCGCCATGGTGGCTGCTGGCCGTTCCGGTCTGCGGCTACGGCTTCGCCTGGGTGGGGCACTTCTTCTTCGAGCACAACCGGCCCGCCACGTTCAAACACCCGCTGTATTCGCTGATGGGCGACTGGGTGATGTTCAAGGACGTGCTGACGGGGAAGATCCCGTTCTGAGCCTCACTCGAGGAACAGCAGGAACGCCGCCGCGACGATCAGCACGAAGGCGGCGATGTGGTTCCATCGGATCGCTTCGCCGAGGTAGCTGATGGAGAACGCGGCGAAGACGGACAGGGTGAGGATTTCCTGGATCCCCTTCAGCTGCGCGGCCGAATAGACCTGGTGGCCCATCCGGTTGGCCGGCACCTGCAGGCAGTACTCGAAGAAGGCGATGCCCCAGCTGATGAGGATCACCGTGAGCAACGGGGTGGTCTTGAACTTCAGGTGCCCGTACCAGGCGATCGTCATGAACACGTTCGAGGCGAGCAGCAGCAGGACGGGGGCGAGGTGGGTCCACATCGGGGGTCCGGGCGGGCGGGCGAAGCCGTCAGTGTGCCGCCCTCGCCCCATTCACACCCGTCTCACCCGCACGGGTGCTCAATGGGAGTGTGAATTCACAAACCTGAATACAAAATCTTCACATCCCTGAAGGAGCCCGCCATGCGCCGTGACGACCCCGCCGGACTGATCCTCGTCGTCGAGGACAACCGCAACCTCTCCGAGATGATGGGCGAGTACCTCGAAGCCCGCGGCTTCGGTGTCGACTACGCCGGCGACGGCCACGACGGCTTCCGCCTCGCCGTCGACAACAGCTACGACGTCATCGTCCTCGACCTGATGCTGCCCCGCATGGACGGCATCGAGCTGTGCCGCAAGCTGCGCAACGAGGCCAAGAAGAGCACCCCGGTGCTGATGCTGACCGCCCGCGACACCCTGCAGGACAAGGTGATCGGCCTCGACGCCGGCGCCGACGACTACCTCGTGAAGCCCTTCGCGATCCAGGAACTCGAAGCCCGCCTCCGCGCCCTGATCCGCCGCGACCGCCGCCAGGTGAGTGCCGAGGTGCTGAAGGTCGCCGACCTTGTCCTCGATACCGCCTCGCTGCGCGTGACCCGCGGCGGCAAGGAGATCCAGCTCTCGCCGATCGGCCTGCGCCTGCTCACCATCCTGATGCGCGAGTCCCCCCGCGTGGTGACCCGCCGCGACATCGAGCGTGAGATCTGGGGCGACGGACTGCCGGATTCCGACACCCTGCGCAGCCACCTGTACAACCTGCGCAAGGCCATCGACCGGCCCTTCGAGAAGCAGCTGCTGCACACGGTGCAGACCGCCGGCTACCGCATCGCCGACCTCGACACCGCGCCGGCGGCATGACCGACACCACCGGCCTCCGCCGAAAAATCTGGATCGCCTTCATCCTGCAGGCCGCCGCGATCAGCTTCGCGGCGGTGCTCGGTGTGTACGGCGCCTCGGCCGTCCTCAAGCACCTGCTGATCCAGCGGGCGCTGACCGAAGAGGCCTCGCATTTCTGGAAGCGCAGCGAGGCGAACCCCGCTGCGGCGGTGCCGGACACCTTCAACATGACCGGCTTCGTGGTCGATGCCGGTCGTCCGAAGACCGACCTCCCGGCGCCGCTGCACGGCCTGCCGGAGGGCTACCACAGCCTGCCGCGCTCGCAGGGTGGGGCGCTGGTGCTGGTCGAACAGCACGAGGGCCGCACCCTGTACCTGCTGTTCAAACAGGAGCAAGTCGACGCGCTGGCGTTCTGGTTTGGCGTGGTGCCGCTCGCACTGGTGCTCATCGTCGTTTACGTGATCGCGTGGACGACTTACCGCGCTTCCAAACGCGCCGTCTCCCCGGTGATCTGGCTGGCCTCGCAGGTGCAGCGCTGGGATCCGAAGCATCCCGAGGTGAGCGCACTGAAGCCCGAGAACCTGCCGGTCGACGTCGAGGGCGAGAGCCTCGTCCTCGCCTCGTCCCTGCACGATTTCGGCATGCGCATCGAAGAACTGGTGCATCGCGAGCGCAACTTCACCCGCGACGCCTCGCATGAGCTGCGCACGCCGCTGGCGGTGATCCGCATGGCCAGCGAGATGATGCAGACCGACCCGATCTGCTCGCCGCGGCAGCAGAAGGCGCTGAACCGCATCCAGGGCGCCGTGCGCGACATGGAGACGCTGATCGAGGCGTTCCTGATCCTCGCCCGCGACGGCGACACCGGCCTGCCGCCGGAGCCACTGCTGGCCTCCGAGATCGTCGAGGACGAGCTGGAGAAGGCGCGCCCGCTGGTGGCCAACAAGCCGGTGACGCTCGAGCTCGACCTCGAGGCCGACTTCCGGCTGGTGGCACCGCGGCGCGTGGTCTCGGTGCTGATCAGCAACCTGGTACGCAACGCCTGCTACTACACCGACAGCGGGCACGTGCGCATCCGCGTGCGCTTCGGCGAGATCCGCATCGAAGACACCGGCATCGGCATGTCGCCCGAGCAGTTGGAGCGCGTCTTCGAGCCCTTCTGGCGCGCGGATACCGCACGGGTGGGCGGGCAGGGCATCGGCCTGTCGATCGTGCAGCGGCTCTCCAGCCGCTTCGGCTGGCCGGTGCATCTGGCCAGCGAGTCGGCCAAGGGCACCGTGGCCACGGTGAGTTTTCCGCAGGCCGAGTCGCCGAAGCTCGATTGATCGCGGCGGACGGCCTACAGTCGGCACT
>Ga0209278_1000226_pt1 | contig 56242 bp, 51 predicted proteins | sample JI81BgreenDNA_FD_187504 | JGI IMG/M metagenome (GOLD analysis project Ga0209278, IMG submission 187504) | Wastewater effluent complex algal communities from Wisconsin, to seasonally profile nutrient transformation and Carbon sequestration -... | ecosystem: Engineered > WWTP > Effluent > Algae... | reverse complement strand
GGTTGGGACGGAACTTTCGCAGGACAGTTACTACCATCAACCGATTATTGGTTTACAGTAGAATACCAAGAAAACGACCAACAAAAAGAATTTAAAGCGCATTTTTCATTAATTAGATAAAAGAAAATGAATTTCAAAAGAGGACTAATTGTTTTAGCATTTTTATTTGCCCAATTTTCTTTCTCACAAGAGGGAGTTGCAGTGTACTCTGATTACTTATCAGACAACTATTACTTAATTCATCCATCAATGGCAGGTGCTGCTAATTGTGGTAAAGTTAGATTAACAGCCAGACAGCAATGGATGGGGCAAGAAGACGCTCCTGCATTGCAGACAGTAAGTTTTAATACTGCACTAGATGAAGATGGAGTTTCTGGAATTGGTCTTATAGCTTTTAACGACAGAAATGGTTATCACTCGCAAAGAGGTGGAAAAATCACATATGCTCACCATATTCGATTTTCAAGAACAACAGCTGATTTGAACCAACTATCTTTTGGTTTAAGCGGTGCGTTTATTCAAAGTTCAATTGACGGTACTGATTTTATAGGTCAACCGTTTGACCCAAGGGTTTTGCCTGGTGTAATTCAAAAGGATTCTTATTTTAATGTTGATTTGGGAGCTTCTTATCATTACATGGATTTCTTTACACATGTAACAATCAAGAATTTCTTGGCTAACAGAAGAGAATTGTATTCAAGAGAAATTGAATCTGATAACTTAAGAAAAGTTTTGTGGAGTGCTGGTGGCGTTTTTGGTGATGCAGATAGATTGTTGTTCGAACCTTCATTTATGTTCCAATGGATTCAAGAAACTAAGGAAAAAACAATTGATTTGAACATGAAAGTATATAAAAATCTTGACTTTGGTAGGCTTTGGGCTGGTTTGTCTTACAGAAGAAGTTTTGATGAAGCTGAATATACAGATAATGGTGTTACCATTCAAAGACAAAGAATGCAATACATTACACCTATTGTTGGTTTAAATTATAAACAATTCATGTTTGCTTATACGTATTCACATTTATTAGGTGATGTTCGATTTGATAATGGTGGGTTCCATCAAATTACCTTAGGTTTTGATGTGTTCTGTAAAGCAGCAGCTTGGGATTGTAACTGTCCAGCAGTAAATTAATAATTTAACTTATACAGTCCCGATAGTATCGGGACTTTTTTTATTATGTTGATTAAAGAAGTAAACGGGAAAAAGCCACAAATACCAACGGACTGTTATGTGGCAGAAAATGCAACTATTATTGGTGATGTAACCTTTGGAACTGAATGTAGTGTTTGGTTTAATGCAGTAGTTCGTGGTGATGTAAATTCAATTAGAGTAGGGAATAAGGTTAATATTCAAGATGGTGCTGTAATTCATTGTACTTATCAAAAACACGCAACAGTTATTGGAAATAATGTTTCAATTGGTCATAATGCCATTGTACACGGTTGTGAAATTAAGGATAATGTGCTAATTGGCATGGGAGCAATAGTAATGGATAATTGCGTTATTGAAAGTAATTCTATTGTGGCAGCTGGTTCTGTAGTTACTCAAAATACTATTGTGCCATCTGGGACTATTTTTGCTGGAGTTCCTGCTAAAAAAGTTAAAGATATTGATCAAAGCGATTTTGCTGGAGAAATTCAAAGAATTGCTACTAATTATGTGATGTATTCTAGCTGGTTCAAAGAGGAATAACTAGAAGTCTTTTTCAAAAATTGTAGTAGTTTCCTTTACAAAGTATTTTAGGGTTTCTATGTTTTTATTGGTATAAAAATTTTGGAACCCTTTTTTATTAGAACTATTTAGTAAGTTGTTTGTTTGTAAAATATTCTTTGTTTGTTTTGCTACAGCTTCACCCGAATCAATTATTTTGATTGTATTTGGAATTATTTTTCTGATTTCATTGGTTAAATAAGGATAGTGAGTACAACCTAAAACAATATAATCAACCTGGTTTTCAATCATTGGTTGTAGATACTTTTGAAGTAGTTTTTTTGTTTGTAACGAATTGATTTCTCCGTTTTCAATTTGTTCTACCAAACCATATCCAATTTGTTCAACAATTTTAATTTTATTAAGTTTTGAAGCCGTTTCATGAAAAAGTTCACTGGATAGGGTACCTTTTGTTGCCAAAATGCCAATGGTCTGTGTTTTTGAATGAAGTGCAGCAGGTTTAATGGCAGGTTCTATTCCAATGAAAGGAACATTATAAGTTTCACGTAAAATTTTAATAGCATTTGTGGTAGCGGTATTACAGGCTACTACAATAATTTTGCAGCCAAAAGAGAGCAGTAGTTCTGTGTTTTTTTTACTCAATGAAATGATTTCTTCTTTTGACTTTTCGCCGTAAGGAGCGTTTTTACTATCTGCCAGATAAATGGTATTTTCATTAGGTAATAATCGATGTATTTCTCTCCATATTGAGGTTCCGCCAATGCCTGAATCAAATATACCAATAGGCGCTTCTTCTAAATTCATGCTACTTTGTTTGAAACAAATATAAAAAAAACTGCTCAACATCGTTATTGATGTGAGCAGTGTTTTTATCGTTTAATAAAATTAGAATTTTAATTCTTTTTTTACATCAGCCATTAAATCAACTCCACCTTCGGCGAATAATACTACCCCTGGAGATGTTGCATCTAAAACATAATTTACACCTTTTTCTTTAGCTACTTTTTTAATTGCAGCTTGTGCTTTTTCGAATAAAGGTTTCATTAAATCTAATTCTTTTTGTTGTAATTCTTTTTCTGCATTTTGTTGGTACTGTTGTATTCTACCACCCATATCTTGCATTTCTTTAGTTCTTGTTTCATTTATTGCATCAGTTACAGTACCCGCCTCAGCCTCTTTTGTGTACGTGTCAATTTTAGTTTGGTACTCTTGTACCATAGTGCGGTACTCTTTTGAATACTGCTCTTTGATTTTTTCAATTTGAGATTGCGCTGTTTTCATTTCAGGCATGCTTGTCATTAACGCCTGTAGATCAATATGGCCTACTTTAGCTTGAGCTGATACTTGGTACGATGCAAATAATAAAAATACGATTACTAATGATTTTAACTGTTTCATGTTTACTTAATTTTAATTCAGGTTTATTCTTTTTTATTTTCTTCTTGTTTTTGTTCTCTTTCTTTTTTTGCTTTTTCTCTGTCTTCTAAAATTTTCTTTTTACGTTCTTCTAAATCTTTTTTTCGTTGTTCTGCTTTTCGGGCCCTATCTTCTAAAATTTCTTGCCTTTTTTCTTCTGCAGTTTTTGCTTTTGAAGTATTGTCAGTGACTTCTTCTTTGTTATCGTTTTCAATTACCGTGCCATTTTTTTTAGCTTCTTTATCTTCAGCAGCTTTTTGTTTTCTTTCATCAGCTGCTTTCTTTCGGTCTTCTAGGAGTTTTTCTCTTTCGTTTTTTCGGTCTTCAAGTAGTTTTTCTCTTTGAAGTTTTCTATCCTCGATTGCTTTTCTTCTAGCCGCTAATGCTGGATTTTCGTCTTCCATATCTTCAAGCGCCTCTTCTTTATCTTGTTCTTTTTGTTGTTTTTTGTTTAGTTTTTCTCTGTTTTGAGCTCTAGTTAGTTGGCGCACTACTTTTTCACTTATATCAAATCTTTGATTAGCAAAAAGCATTGTTAAATCAGACGATTTGTCAAAAATGAAATCGTATTTTTCTCTTTCAGAAATATCTTGAATAATAGTAAAAACTTGGTCTTGTATAGGTTTAACAAGTAAGGTTTTTTGAATCATTAAATCACCTGAAGCTCCAAATCTCTTTTCTTGATATTCTAATAAGGTTTTTTCTTGATATGCAATTTCTTCCTCACGTTCTTCAATTAATTCTTTTGTTAATAAAGCCTTTTCAGTTTTTAGCTCTTCTTTTAACTTTTCGATATCATTTTTTTTTAGCTCAACTTCTTGTTTCCATTTTTGCGCTTTTTGTTCTAATTGGTTTTTAGATTCTGTATACTCTGGAACTTTTTCTAAAATATAGTCCATATTTATGTATCCAATTTTGACACCTCTTGTTTGAGCGTTTGAAATCAAAACGGCTAAAAAAGCTATTATAACTGATATTTTCTTCATTTTTTACAGTTGTTTTACTAATGATAATTTCCTATCTTAAACTAGGGAAAGATAGGAAATATTTTTTATTTTCATTTGTAATAACGCAAGATTGTTAAAATTGTTGTCCAATGATAAAATGTGTTTGCCATCCACTTCTTTGATTAGTTCCTGGTATATTATCGAAACCGTTTGCGAAGTCAATACCTAATAATCCGAACGCAGGCATGAATACACGAACACCTACACCAACAGAACGTTGAATTCTAAAAGGATTATATTCTTTAAATGTATCAAACGCAGAACCTGCTTCTAAGAAACTTAATGCGTAAATAGTAGCCTGTGGTTTTAAAGTAATTGGATAACGCAATTCTAATGAAAATTTATTGTAAATGGTAGCTCCGTCTACACTAGACAGTGAATTGTTAGGATATCCTCTTAATTGAATTACTTCTCTACCATCTAAGGCAAAGTTTGCCAAACCGTCTCCACCCACAAAGAATCGTTCAAATGGAACTAAACCACGGTCTGCATTATAAGCACCCATAAATCCAAATTCTCCTAACGAACGTAATACTAACTTTTCATAAATTGTAGTAAACCATTCAGCTTTGGCTTTAATTTTATAATATTCTAACCAATTGAATCTTTTTTGGTCATATTTGGCTCTATCAAGTGCTGCGTCATTGGCATTATCAACATAGAATACTGAAGTTATATTACCATTAGCATCTAAATTAGCGCCAATGAAATCGCCTGCTACTGGATCTCTACCGTCTACTGTTTGTATGGTGTAATTTTGGTTGGGGTCAAATCTTAATTTGTAAGATGGGTCATTAAGTAAAGCTTTATAATCTACACCATTAAATAATGAATAGGGTGGCGTAAATCTTCCTGAAACCGCAAATTCTGACCCATAAGTTGGATAAATTGGGTTTAAACCTTTACTATTCCTTGTTAGACCAATGGTATAGGCAACGTTTCTAGAAGAGCCATCACCAAAAGTAAATAATTGTGATCTAAAATTATTTAAATCGTAATATTGAAATGTAAGACTTTGAGATAAAACAAAATAGTCATCAGGAACGGTTAATCGTTTAGCAAGACCAATATTTAAAGATGTAATATTAAAAAATTGATTTCTATCTACATCACGTGTTCTAAAGTCAAATTGAAATTGTTTACTTTGAGAAATAGAAGCTGAAAAGTTTACCGGTTTTTTTCCACCTAACCATGGTTCAGAAAAAGATAAACTGTAGGTTTGGAAAAACTGACTTCCCTGTAAACGCAATGACATTCTTTGACCATCTCCCATGGGAAGGGGTTTGTATGCCTCTTTTTTGAATAGATTTCGAGCTGAAAAGTTATTAAATGAAAGTCCAAGGGTACCAATAAATCCACCACCACCGTATCCTCCTTGTAATTCTATTTGGCTAGAACCTCTTTCTACTACATTGTATTCGATATCTACAGTGCCAGCTTGTGGGTCTACATTTTTGAAATCAGGTTTTATGGCTTCGGGATCGAAAAATCCAAGTTGGCCTATTTCTCTTACAGAACGAACTAACAAATCTTTACTATATTTTTGCCCTGGACGCGTTCTTAACTCTCTATAAATAACATGGTCGTTTGTTTTGTCGTTTCCTACAACAGTAATTTTATTAAAATAAGCAATTGGTCCTTCAACAATTCTGATTTCAAAGTCAATAGTGTCATTAACGGTACTAACTTCAACAGCATTAATATTTGAAAATAAGTAACCGTTGTTTTGGTATAAATTAGTAAGGTCTTGGCCGTCAGGTTTGGTTTGGTCAGCAATTCGTTTTTGTAGCAAAACGCCATTGTAAACGTCACCTTTTTGAATACCAAGCACTCTATTTAATTGATTGTCAGTGTAAATACTATTACCTAAATAACGGATGTCTCCAAAATAATATTTTTTACCTTCTTCAACTTGAATTTTAATTCCAATAGTGTTTTTTTCTTTGTTGTAAGCTACGGTATCAGCAACAATTCTAGCATCTCTAAAACCTCTTTCTTTGTATTTGTCAACTAAATTTACAAGGTCTTCTTTATATTTTTCTTTGATATATTTTGATGCCTTAAGAACTCTTATAGGATTTCTTTTTTTGGTGTTTTTTAGTGCCTTTCTCAGTTTTTTATCTGAAAGTTCTTGATTTCCAGAAAATTCAATTGAAGCAATTTTAACTTTTGTTCCTTTATCAATATTTACCACCATCTTAACTTCGGTTCCTGTAGAATCTGGAATAGTGTTAATAGCAACTTTTGTGTTGTAAAATCCGTCTTTTTTGTATTTGTTCTCTAAATAGTTTTTAGAGGTTGTAATTAAATTTTCATTTACAATTTTCCCTTTTTTTAGATCGGTTTCCTTGATGATGTCTTCAGCTTTACTTTTTTTAACTCCGTTAATTTTTACGTCAGCAAGTTTTGGAAGTTCATTAATATTTAATTCTAAATAAATGCTATCTCCTTTAACGTCGTTTACATAAAAGTTTACATCACTAAATAAACCCAGTTTCCAAAGTTTTTTTATAGCATTACTAATGTCTTCGCCAGGAACAATTATTTTTTGACCTTTTTCAAGACCAGTGAATGTTACAACAGTTTGCTCATTGTAATTAATTTTGCCCGTTACAGCTACATTGGCTAAAATGTATTCTTTTCCACTTTCAAATTGTGTTTCTTGAGCGATTAATTGGTTACTGTTTCCTATAATTACTAGGATTGTAAGTAATTGTAAAATTTTTTTTAACATTTTTTACTCTGAAATTTGTTCACTTGTTTTTCCGAATCTTCTTTCTCTCTTTTGATAACTTAATATAGCGTCTTCTAAATGTGTTTTAGTAAAGTCGGGCCAAAGCACATCAGTAAAATAAAATTCTGCGTAGGCAATTTGCCATAACAAGAAATTACTTATTCTATGCTCGCCACTTGTACGAATAACTAAGTCAACCTCAGGAAGATTGTGCGTGTAAAGATGCTTATTAATAATTGATTCGTCAATAGCATCTTCAGAAATTATATTATTTTTAACTTTATTGCTTATTTTTTTAACAGCTTGGATCAGTTCTTCTCTTGAGCCATAACTTAGCGCTAAGGTTAGTGTCATCCTTGTGTTTGCTGCTGTTTTAGCAATAACTTCGTTTAATTCTTTTAATACCTTTGGAGGTAAATTTGTTAAATTTCCAATGGCATTTAGTTTTATATTATTTTTTTGAAGCGTGTCTAATTCTTTCTTTAAAGAGGAAATTAATAATTTCATCAATGTGTCTACTTCAAGTTTAGGACGATTCCAGTTTTCGGTTGAAAATGCATAAAGTGTAAGGTTCTTGATTCCTAACTTTGCACAATTTTCTACCGTTTCCTTCACTGATTTTGTTCCATTTTCATGACCAATGGTTCTAAGTAAACCTTTTTGTTTTGCCCATCTACCATTTCCATCCATAATGATGGCTAGGTGTTGTGGAAGTTTATTGCTGTCTATTGTATAATTTTTTTCCATTATTCTGCGCAAAAACAAGGGTTATCTCCAAAAGTATAAGTTAGTGTAAAACCTGTAAACACATACCAATCCTTACTGTTTAAATTTCCAAAACGTAAGGTTTCGAAGTTTTCGTTTTTAGGATTACTTCCGTCTAAATTGTCAGTAAATGTATAACGAACTCCGGTTTCAAATCCAAGAACAAAATTCCCAAAAATTCTTCCTTTTACACCAACAGTCATTGGTATAGATAAAGCTCCCTCTCGGTAATCTGTTTTTGCTTTGGGTTCTACATAAAATTTTTCGTTGTATAAAAAGTAATTGATTCCTGTAGCAACATAAGGAGTGAATTGTTTTTCTCCATGATGCAAATCAAATTCAAAAAAGTTAAATTCTATTCCAGCTGAAAATTCCGTAACGCTGTTGTTGAAATTTAACCCTCTGTTTTTTCTACTAGCTACTTTTGAGTCTAAATCATCAGCAGTGATATCTGCATAAGAAATTGAAAAACGGTAAGCATGTCTAGTGCTCCGATTCCATTTATAAAGCAAGCCCAAAGCAGGTTTATTAGGCGAAATATAAGTAGTAGGTCCTACATCACCTATGTAATTAGAACCACCAACAAATATACCAACTTCATTGATTTGTGCTTGTGCGGCTGTAAACGATATTACTGCTAATATGTAAAAAAGTACTTTCTTCATTTTAAAAATAGTTTGCAAATATAACAATATAGACGTCACTTAAGTAGTGATACTAAATTTATTTTTAAAACGTAATAAAGTTGAATATTGTATAAATTGATTTAATTTCTTTTGTCTTCACCCCAAAGCAACTTTTTTCGAATCGTATTTAAGAAAGAATCTTCGTTAAATTCAATAATTTTTACTGTAAATGGTGATTTTTTAATTTGGATTACCGTGTCTTTACTTACTGCGTTTATTCTTGAATCTAATGATATTAAAAATTGTTCTTCTCTTCCAGAAACCTCTAACTTAATTTCGGTATCGTCAGTAATTACTAATGGTCTGGCATTTAAATTGTGTGGTGCCATTGGAGTAATTACTAAACTGGCCACTTCTGGTGTCAATACAGGTCCGCCACAACTTAAAGAATACCCTGTAGAACCCGTGGGTGTAGAGACAATTAATCCATCAGCCCAATACGATGTTAACAATTCTCCATTTAAATAGGTTTTGATGGTAATCATCGAAGTGGTGTCTTTTCTCGCAACAGTAACTTCGTTTAGCGCAAAATTTAAATCTGAAAAGCTTTCGTAGGTTGGAAAGGTTTCAATACTTAACAAGGTGCGTTTTGATACATGATAGTCTCTCGCTAAAAGTTTCTTCAGTTGAATTTCGATATTTTCAAATTGAACGGTAGCTAAAAAGCCTAGTCTTCCCGCATTGATTCCTATAATTGGAATGTTTTTGTCTCGTATGTAAGTTGCTGCCTTCAAGATAGTTCCATCACCACCAATACTGATTAGTGCTTCAAAACTTGAATTTAGTTCGGTGTTGTCTTTAAAGACAGGGAAATCAGTTGTTACAATTTCTTTTTCTTTTAAAATATCTAAAAATTGTGCTTCAAATACAATTTCAACAGCGTTTGAAACTAAAATTTCAAGTACTTTAGTTACAATTTCAGCAGTATTGCTTTGGTAGTATTGTCCAAAAATAGCAAATTTCATAAGGCTTATATATTAAGGTATTTATCTAAATAATCGGAGCGTTCTTTCAAACTGTTTAAATAAGAGTCTTCTTGATGCTCAGAAATAATTTCATATTCATATCTTCGAAACGTTTGAATAATTTCATTCATTTCGCTTTGGCTTATTTTTATAGTAATTTCTGCTTTTCCATTACTAATATTAGAAATAAAAAAACCTAAAATTTTTCCATTATTACTTTCAACTATTTGAGAAATTTGACTAAATGAAAATTGTGTAATGTCTTTTTCAACTACTAGTATACCTCCTTCTTCTTTTAAAAATGGGGTTTCTTGAAAAAATTTAATCACATCTTCTAATTCATAATACCCTATATAATTGTTTTTTTCATCTAAAACAGGAACAAGGTTGGTTTCGTTTTGGGCAAAAACCTCTAAAACATCTAACCATATCATAGTTGATCGAACAAAAAATCGATTGAATTCAAAGCGATGAGCTTCAATTTTAGAAATAGGATTAAAAATAGCTGCATTTTCTTTGCTCAAACAGCCAACATATACATTTTCTTCCAAAACAGGAAAATGGGAATAAGACAGTTCCAAAAACAAATCTTGAGCTTCTTCAATAGTGTCATTACTTTGAAGCGCTTTTACATCGTTGTTTAAAAAATGCAATAGAGTATTCATGTGATAGTTGAATTTTATGCAAAATAATCAAAAATACCTTATCTATGCTAGTAATACTTTGTATTTTTGTGTTGTAAAATAAAATATAATGACAAAATTATCTGTAAACATCAATAAAATTGCCACTTTACGAAATGCTAGAGGTGGTAATGTTCCTGACTTATTAAAAGTAGCCAATGATATTCAAAATTTTGGAGCACAAGGAATTACCATTCATCCTAGACCTGATGAACGTCATATTCGTTACCAAGATGCGAGAGATTTAAAAGCAGTTGTACATACAGAATATAATATTGAGGGCAATCCTCAACATAATTTTATTGATTTGGTTTTAGAATGCAAACCTACACAAGTTACTTTGGTCCCTGATGCTATTGGAGCAATTACTTCCAATGCTGGTTGGGACACCATTACACATCAATCTTACTTGAAAGAAGTGATTCAGGAATTCCAACGAAACAATATTAGAACGTCGATTTTTGTTGATGCCAATGAAGCTATGGTTGAAGGAGCAAAAGCAACAGGAACTGATAGAATTGAACTGTATACCGAAAGTTTTGCTCATCAATATGGTTTAGGAAATTTAAAAGGTATTGAACCTTATGTAAAAGCTGCAATAAAGGCAAATGAGCTTAATTTAGGTATCAACGCGGGTCACGATTTGAGCTTAGAGAATATCCGTTTTTTCAAAGAAAATATTCCTAATTTATTAGAGGTTTCCATTGGCCACGCATTAATTTCTGAAGCACTCTATTTAGGTTTAGAAAATGTAGTCAATATGTATTTGCAAAAATTAAAATAATTACGCTTATGATATTACATTCAAAAATTGAAGGCGAAGGACGACCTTTTGTAATTCTTCATGGTTTTTTAGGAATGTTAGACAATTGGAAAACATTATCCTCAGAATTTGCTTCTGCCGGATTTCAAGTGCATGCTTTAGATTTGAGAAATCATGGAAAAAGCTTTCATTCCAATGATTTTAATTACGATGTAATGGTAGAAGATGTAAAAGAATATTGTGATTTTCACCAATTAAATGAAATTTTACTCCTAGGACATTCAATGGGTGGAAAAGTAGCCATGCAATTTGCGTGTCTATATCCAGAAAAAGTGCAAAAATTAATGATTGCAGATATTGGTCCAAAATATTACCCGCAACACCATCAAACCATTTTAGCAGGTTTAAGTGCAATTGATTTTTCTAAAAAACCGAGCCGTCAAGAGGCCGATGAAACCTTAACTTCTTACATAAAAGACACTGGAACAAGACAATTTTTGTTGAAAAGTTTGTATTGGGAAACTCCAGGGCAATTGGCTTTTCGTTTTAATTTAAAAGTCTTTATTGAAAAAATTGAAGAAGTGGGAAAACAACTTTCTGCCAATTTGTTTTACAACAAACCCTCTTTATTCCTAAGAGGTGATCGTTCTAATTACATTTTAGATTCCGATTGGCAAGATATTACAACACAATTTCCTGAGGCTAAATTGGTCACAATTAAAAATTCAGGTCATTGGTTGCACGCTGAAAATCCTCAAGATTTTTTTTCCGAAATTATCAATTTTTTAAATTAAGATAATAAATAGTATGAATGCATAATATTTTTGCCTGAAATATTGTATATTCCATATTTTATCCTAATTTTGAATTATTGATTTAGAACAATCTTAAAAAAAACTAACACATTTTAAACATTATGAGAAAATTACTTTCATTAACACTAATGGCATTGGCTGGCACAACTGCATTTGCAGGAGGATACAGAGTAAGCATTCAAGGTCAAAAGCAGTTAGGAATGGGACACACTGGCGTTGCAGTTGTAAATAACAGTGCCGAAGTTTCCTTTTTTAACCCAGCAGGTATGGCTTATCTAGAAAAAAAATTCAATGTATCTGTTGGAGGAAGCGCATTGTTTTCAAAAACTAGATTTCAGGAGAATACATTTAATACAACTGCGGCATCAGATAATATGGGAACACCATTTAATGTATACGCAACTTATAAAGTAAACGATTGGTTAACTGCAGGTATGGCCATTTATTCGCCTTACGGAAGTACAGTTGAGTGGGATCAAAACTGGCAAGGAGCTTATTTAGTTAATAATATTGAGTTACAAGCTATTTTCTTTCAGCCTACAATTTCTGTTCGAGTAGGAGAACATTTCAGTGTAGGTGGTGGTCCAATTTTAGCTCGTGGTGGTGTAAACTTTAATAGAAATTTATTTGCTTCCAATGGTACTTTTGTTGGAGAAAATGGTGATCCTACAGATTTAACTCTAGATGCTAAAGGAATTACAGCTTGGGGATACAACGTAGGTATAATGTTTAACCCAAGTGAGAAAGTAAGATTAGGTATGAATTACCGTTCTGAAATTATTATGGAAGCTAGAGATGGTAAAGCTACATTCAATGATGTTCCAGCTTTTGCTCAGTCTACTTTTACTCCAACAACCTTTAATGCTGATTTACCTTTACCAGCAGAATTTACTGCAGGTATTTCTTATAAACCAAGTAATAATTGGTTGTTCGCTTTTGATTACAACTATGCAAAATGGAGTGCTTACCAAAGTTTAGATGTTCAATTTGCTAATGGATTGCCAGAATCAGTAAACCCAAGAAATTACAAAAATTCAAGCACCTATCGTTTTGGAGCACAATATATGGCATCTGAAAAATTTACTTTAAGAGCAGGATATTACTTTGATGAAAGTCCAGTTCAAGATGGATATTTTGCACCAGAAACTCCTAGAAATGATTCAAACGGATTCACAGGTGGTTTAACCTATCAAATTAATAGCAAATTAGGTATTGATATGTCATTGTTGTACCTTCATTTCGACGAAATTGACAACTCATACGATTTTAACGCAAACGGAATCTTCAGAGGAACATACAAATCATCAGTACTGTCAGCAGGTATTGGTTTAACTTACGGATTTTAATAAAACTTATCAAAAATGAAAAGAAATATATATTTAGTAGCAGCTTTAGCAACAGTTTTTGCAGGTTGCGAACCAGAATTTGAAAACCCAGTAAGCCAAAATTACTCGGCTGGTGATGCTGATTTTACCTCTTATGTGGCATTAGGAAACTCATTAACTGCTGGTTACATGGATGGTACTATGTATCGTTCTGGACAACAAAATTCATTTCCAAATTTATTAGCACAACAATTTGCAGTTGTGGGAGGTGGAGCCTTTACTCAGCCATCATATGCAGATGATGTAAATAATTTAGGAGGAATTGCAGGTCTTCCAGGTTTTGGCACAAGATTAGTAATCGATGCGTCTCAAGGAAGACCAGAAAATATCTCAGGAACATCAACAATTACTTTAGCACCTCAAGCTACAGCATACAATAATATGGGGGTTCCAGGAGCCAAATCATTTCATCTAGTAGCTCCAGGTTATGGAAATCCTGCAGGATTAGCTTTAGGACAAGCAAATCCTTATTTTGTTCGCCATGCTACTTCGCCAACGGCATCAGTTTTAGGTGATGCTATGACAAAAAATCCAACATTCTTTACTAACTGGATTGGTGCTAATGATGTATTGTCATATGCAACAAACGGCGGTGCACAAGCAGACGGAAATACTCCAGCAGCAGACCATAACGCAACTGGAAACTTAAACCCAGCAACTTATGGAGGAAATGATATTACTAACGCAGGTGTTTTTGCTAATGTTTATACAACTATTATTAACACACTTACTGTAAATGGTGCAAAAGGAGTAGTTGCTACAATTCCAAGTGTTACATCAATTCCTTATTTTACAACTGTTCCGTTTAATCCATTAAGTCCATCAGCTCTCGGCGGTCAAGCAAATATTGATTTGCTAAATGCGCAATTATACGGTCCATTAAACGCTATTTTCACTGCTACGGGTGAGCCAAATCGTGTAAGATTATTATCTGCAACTTCTGCAAACCCAATCTTAATCACAGATGTTGATGCACCTAATAGAGCTGCTCAAATTACAGCCGCTTTAACACCTTCTCTTGGGGCTGCAACAGCAACAGCTTTTGGTCAAATTTTTGGTAGAGCTCGTCAAGCTACTGCACAAGATTTAATTGTTTTGCCTGCATCATCAGTTATTGGTTCAGTTAATGCCGCTTCACCTTCACCATTAATTAACATCAATGGAGTATCATTCCCAATGGCAAACCGTTGGGTATTAACTACTGCTGAACAAGCGAGAATTACAACCGCTACATCAGCTTACAATAATGCAATTATTTCTATTGCAGCTTCTAAAAATTTAGCAGTTGCAGATATGAATGCTATCTTGAATCAGTTAGTTTCGGGTTTACGTGCTGATAATGGTACACTTTATACTGCAAATTATTTTGGTAATCCAAGTACAGAAGGTCAAGTGTTATTTTCTTTAGATGGTGTACACCCTAATGCAAGAGGATATTCGGTTATTGCTAACGAAATTATTAAAGTAATTAACAGGCATTACAATGCTAATTTACCTTTACATAATCCAAATAACTTCCCTGGTATAACAATTTTACCTACAAATTAATACAATACAATCCTATTATTTAAAAAAGGCATCATTCTTGATGTCTTTTTTTTTAAAACAAATTAAATATGAACTTATTAATTAGACTTTTGATTACTACTATTCTTGTTTTTGTAATCGCTTACTTTTTACCAGGAATTACAGTGGTTGATTTAACTGCTTCTTTGATTGTTGCTATTGTACTTGGTTTTTTAAATTTATTTTTAAAACCAATTTTAGTTTTCTTAACTATTCCGGCAACTATCATTACTCTAGGACTATTTTTGCTAGTAATTAATGCTGTAATTGTCTTAATTGCTGATCATTTTGTTTCAGGATTTCAGGTTTCAGGTTTTTGGAGCGCCTTGTTTTTTAGTATTTTACTGTCAATTGGACAATCTATAATGAATAAAATTTTGGTCAATGAGGAATAATTTTCACAAATTTAAACTCGGATTGATTCAAATGGGGTACTCCAAAACAATTAATTAAAAATAAACCAATGAAATTCAATTGATTAAAAACTTGTTTCAGTTGTAAAAATTCTATAATTTTGCAACCCGAATTTCATGATATAAAATAAAGAAAGAATGAACATTTCAAGATCACAGGTTGATGCCTTAAACGCTATTGTAACAGTAGCAATTTCAAAAGATGATTACGCGGATAAAGTAGCAAAAGTTTTAGCTGATTACAGAAAAAATGCGAATATTCCTGGTTTTAGAAAAGGAGCAGTTCCAATGAGTTTAATCCAAAAACAATACGGAAAAGCTGTTTTATTAGACGAAGTAAACAAACTTTTACAAGCTTCTTTAAACGATTATTTAGTTGAAGAAAAGTTAGATATATTAGGAAATCCTCTTCCAAAAATCACTGAAGATTTCAATTGGGATAAAGACGATTTTACTTTTGAATTTGAATTAGGTTTAGCTCCTGAGTTTTCAGTTGACTTAAACGCAAAGTCAAATGTAGTAAAATATGAAATTGTTGCTGATGAGAAAATGTTAGACGAACAAGTAGAACGCATTCAAAAGCAATATGGTAAATTAATTTCTCAAGATAAAGTAGCGGAAGACCATACTTTAAGAGGAACTTTTACTAATGAAGAAAAAGAAATTAACAACACTACTACCATTACATTAGATATCTTTCATGATAAAAAAACCGCAAAATTATTTGTGGGTAAAAAAGTAGGTGATGTAGTTGAATTACAAACTAAAGGTTTATTTGATGACGATCACAAATTAATGGATTATTTAAAAGTAGGTCATGATGACGTTCATGGTTTAGATATTACCGTTAATTTTACTATAGAAGAAATCAATGCAGTTGAAAAAGCAGAATTAAACCAAGAATTATTCGATAAATTATTTGGTGAAGGGGTTGTAACCTCTGTTGAAGACTTAAAAGCTAAAATTAAAGAGGATGCTGAAGGGCAATTTGCACAACAAGCAGACCAAAAATTCTTAAACGATGTTATTGAATCGTTAATTGAAAATACAAAATTTGATTTACCTGAAACCTTCTTAAAAAAATGGATTCAAACGGTAGGTGAAAATCCACTTTCAGAAGAGCAAGCAAATGAAGAATACGCTAAATCTGAAAAAGGATTACGTTACCAATTAATCGAAGGTAAAATCATTGCAGAAAATAATTTACAAATTACTTTCGAAGATTTGCGTGCTCATACTGGCGGCTTAATTAGACAACAAATGGCGCAATTTGGACAATTAAATCCAACGGATGAAGAAATTGACGGAATTGTAGCTCGAGTAATGTCAAACCAAGACGAAGTAAAGCGTTTGTCTGAACAAGTGATGAGCGCAAAAATGATGGACTTATTCAAAGAAAAAGTAAATGCTAAAGCTAAAAAAGTAAATTACCAAGAGTTTATTAAAGCAATGTACGGAGAAGAATAATTTCTCATAAAAAATAATTATCTTTGAACGTCAGACTATATAGTTTGACGTTCTTATTTTAAACCTTTAATATTTTAGTATATGAATTTTGGTAAAGAATTTAAAAATTATGCAACAAAGCATCATAGAATCAATAGCTTGTATTTAGACAAATTGGTAAGTAGAGTAACGCCAATTGGTATGACGCCATACATTATGGAAGAACGCCAAATGAACGTAACCCAACTTGATGTTTTCTCTCGCTTGATGATGGATAGAATTATCTTTCTTGGAACAGGAATTGATGACCAAATTGCTAACATAGTTCAAGCACAATTACTCTTTTTAGAAAGTTTAGACGCTTCTAAAGACATTCAAATTTATGTAAATTCTCCAGGCGGTGGCGTTTATGCTGGATTGGGAATTTACGACACTATGCAATTTATTAAACCAGATGTAGCTACTATTTGTACAGGAATGGCAGCTTCAATGGGTGCAGTTTTATTATGCGCTGGAGCTGCAGGAAAAAGAAGTGCATTACCTCATTCAAGAGTGATGATTCACCAACCATTAGGTGGCGCACAAGGACAAGCTTCTGATATCGAAATCACGACTCGTGAAATATTGAAATTAAAAGGCGAGTTGTATGAAATCATTGCAAAACATTCAGGTCAATCGTACGAAAAAGTTCATCATGATAGTGATAGAGATTATTGGATGATTGCAAGCGAAGCAAAAGAATATGGAATGATTGATGAAGTATTAACAAGATAATTTGGGTATTAGGTTATAGGTAATGGGTTATAGGTAAAAACTATTCTTCCCATCACCCATAATCCATCACCCATCACCTATAAAAATGGCAAAAGTAGTATTAGAATGTTCGTTTTGTGGAAGAAAAAAGCCAGAAACAAATTTATTAATTGCAGGTATTGATGCGCACATTTGCGACAGATGTATCGAGCAAGCTCACGGAATTGTATTAGAAGAATTACGTCAAAATGGAAAAACGGAATTACTTTCAGATTTAGTGTTACAAAAACCTAAAGAAATTAAATCGTTTTTAGATACGTACGTAATTGGTCAAGATCAAACAAAAAAAGTAATGAGTGTGGCAGTTTACAATCATTATAAACGTTTGCTTCAAACCAATCAAGAGGATGAGGTTGAAATCGAAAAAAGTAACATCATCATGGTAGGACAAACCGGAACTGGAAAAACATTGGTAGCAAAAACTATTGCAAAAATGTTAAATGTACCGTTAGCTATTGTTGATGCCACTGTTTTAACCGAAGCAGGTTATGTGGGTGAAGATGTAGAAAGTATTTTAACTCGTTTGCTTCAAGCGGCTGATTATGATGTAGCCAAAGCAGAAAAAGGGATTGTTTTTATTGATGAAATTGATAAAATTGCCCGTAAAAGTGATAATCCTTCTATAACTCGTGATGTTTCTGGAGAAGGTGTGCAGCAAGCTTTATTAAAGCTACTAGAAGGAACAGTCGTAAATGTGCCGCCAAAAGGTGGAAGAAAGCATCCAGACCAAAAGTTTGTTGAGGTGAATACCCAAAATATTTTATTCATTGCCGGCGGTGCTTTTGATGGTATTGAAAGGATTATTTCAAAAAGATTAAACCGTCAGGCTGTGGGGTATGGTTCTTCTAAGAATACAGATAGTATTGACAAAGAAAACTTACTACAATATGTTATTCCAAAAGATTTGAAAGACTTTGGTCTAATTCCTGAAATCATTGGAAGATTACCCGTTTTAACACATATGGATCCGCTTGATGCAGGAACTTTACGTGCCATTTTAACCGAACCTAAAAATGCACTAGTAAAACAATATCAAAAGCTATTTGCAATGGATGATGTAACTTTTTCTATTGAAGATGATGCTTTAGATTTTATTGTTGAAAAAGCGTTAGAATATAAATTAGGAGCTCGTGGATTACGTTCGCTTTGTGAAGCTATCCTAACGGATGCTATGTATGATTTGCCAAGTTCAGAAGATAAATCACTTCATGTTACTAGAGCATTTGCCTCTCAAAGTTTAGATAAGAATTTGTTACAGCGATTAAAAACCGCTTCTTAAAAATAAGGAAATAAACAAAGCCGACTAAATGCACCTTTAGTCGGCTTTGTTTTTTTTAAGCGTTTTTCTTTGCTAATTCAGTTGCTGGTTTTGCCTTAACATCTGCTTTTACATATCTTGATTTACAACTCCATCCACTTGAACATGATGTTAAAATAAACAAACCTGACACTAAAGCGATTAATACATTTTTTTTCATTTTTTTGTAGTTTTTATAGTTATGAATAATTAATTTTTTATGATTTTGAATTCTACCCTTCTATTTTTTTGATCCTCTTCTGCAGAACATTTAGTACAGTTTATTAACAATTGAGACTTTCCGTAACCTTTAGAGGTTAGTCTTGAAGGATTTATTCCTTTTTTAACTAAGTAATCGTAAGTTGACTTTGCTCTCTTTTCAGATAAAGGTTGGTTGTAAGCCTGAGAACCTTTACTATCAGTATGTGCATTTATAGCTAGGCGCATATCTGGAAACATTTCTAAAACTTCAATAACTTTATTTAAAGAAAGTTCTGATTCAGGCAATAGATTCGCTTTGTTAAATTCAAAATAAATATTTTCAATTACAATAGCATCGTCAGTTACTATTGCTTTTGTTTGTTGTAATGCAATGGTTTTATCAATTACTTTTTCAGAAGTAAAAGTTGTTTTAAAAGTTTCGTAACCTTCTTTTTCAGCAGTAATGAAATTGTAAGAAACAGGGTTCATCACAGTTTGAATTTCGCCTTTTGCATTAGTTGTTCCTTCTGCAGTTACTTTTCCAAATTCATCTTTAATTACCACTTTTGCATTTGGAAGCGGTAAGCCAGATTTTTTTTCAATTACAACAAACGTGTTTTTTGTTTTTTCAAATTCTTTGATTTCAAATTTTAAAACATCAAAATCAGCAGCTGCTTTATTGTTACTTGAAACATAACCTTTGTTTTTTTCTACCAATAAAAAGGCAATATCGTCTTTCTCAGAATTTAAGGTCAAACCCATATTTAAAGGTTCAAGATAGTTCTCAGATACAATTGAAGATTTAAACACATCGAAACCACCAATATTTAAATGACCTTTTGAAGAAAAATACAAATGTCTACCATCAGCAGAAACAAAAGGGTATTTTTCATCTTCAGCAGAATTTATTGCATTTCCTAAGTTTACTGGTTTTCCAACAGTTCCATTTTCTAAAATATCAGCATAGTACAAGTCAAATCCACCATAACCTCCAGCCGCATTTGAAGAAAAATAGATTTTCTTCCCATCAGGACTAATCCAAGGAGTTTCAATAGAAGCATTTTCGAAAACCGAAATTTTAGTAATATCAAACCAATAACCTCTGTTTGATTCTACGTCAAGTTTGGCTTTGAACAATTCAAATGTTCTTGGAGTAGTTTCGCTTTCTCTTGAAAAGTAAATCGTATTTTGATCAGGAGTAAAAGTCAAAGAACCTTCATCTAAATTAGAATCTAAATCTTTAGAAAAAAGTAACGGAAAAAACAGATTGCCATTTTTGTTTACATCTACACAATACATATTGTTGTTGAATGCGTTTTTTACTTCATTGAAAGTAACATCATAATGTCTTCTTTTTTTATTGGAAATTACAATGTACTTGTTTTTAAAAAATGAAGTTCCAATTTCATCTAACTCAGAATTGATTCCAGAATCACTAAGTTCAAAAGTCATGCCTTTTGTAGACGAAGCAATAATTTTTTTTATAGAATCTTTTTTTATTGAATTTTTAAAAACCTCTTGCGCATTTGTTTCGTATATACCAAAAAGAGACCATATAAAAATTACAATATTTAAATTTTTCATGAGTTTTAGAAATGGGGTTACAGTTTTCTACTCACAAAAATATACGAATAATTCAAGAATAATAAATTTATCAAGGGTAAAAATTGCGAATTTGCAATAAAATCGATTAAAATCAAATATTATCGCCAAAGTGCACTTTTGGTACTAAATTTTCGTTAACTTTTAATAAAGTTTTAACAAAGGATATCTGATTTTATAATGGGGATAAACGTTTTAGTAACATCACATCTTCGATTTGGTCCACAGCCATATCTTTTTGGACCGCAAGCAGTAAACAGAAATAAAGCAGCTAAAATGTAGTAAATTTTGTAGTTTTTCATGTTGCTAAAGGGTTTGTTAATTGTAAACGTAACAGTTCTTCCAAATATTTTCTTTCGTTTGATAATCTTGGCACTTTGTGTTGGCCACCTAATTTATCATTCTCTTTTAACCAATCATAAAACAATCCAGTTCTGGCTACGTTAACTTGTAACGGATTTAATGTCATATTATTATAACGCTTGGCTTCGTAGTCAGAGTTAAGTTGTTGCAGGTTTTTATCTAAGCAAGTAGCAAAATTTTCAATACTATCAGGATACGATTTAAACTCAATAACCCATTCGTGTGCCCCTTTTTCCTTTCCGTTCATAAATATAGGGGCAACCGTATAATCAATAACTTCACAGTTTAATTCTGAACAAGTTTTAGCAATAGCTTTATCGGTATTTTCTACCATTAATTCTTCCCCAAAAACATTAATATGATGCTTGGTTCTTCCAGAAACCATAATACGATACGGATTCAATGAAGTAAATCTAATGGTATCACCAATCATATACCGCCAAAGACCAGAATTAGTAGTAATCACCAAAGCGTAATTTTTAAACAATTCCACTTCACTTAGCGGAATAACTTTTTGATTAGCAGTTCCAAAAGTATCCATTGGAATAAATTCATAGAAAATACCATAATCAAGCATCAACAGTAATTCATTCGAATTATTTCGGTCTTGAATAGCAAAAAAACCTTCCGAAGCATTATAGATTTCATAATACCTAAAGTTTTCCTTTGGAAATAACTTTTTATATTGTTCACGATACGGCTCAAAATTTACACCACCATGAAAATAAACTTCAGCATTAGGCCAAATTTCCAATAAATTCTCTTTCCCTTTGGTTTCCAATGTTTTATTTAACAGAACTAACATCCAACTAGGAACACCCGCTAAACTTGTTACATTTTCGTTGAGGGTTTCGTTAATAATAGCAGGTAATTTGGTTTCCCAATCGCCCATTAAGGAAACTTTATTGCTTGGAGTAGAACTAAATTCGGCCCATATTGGCATATTGTCAATCAAAATAGCCGATAAATCACCAAAGAAAGTATTGTTGTTTTCATATAATTGTTTGCTTCCGCCTAAACGTAAACTTTTTCCAGTAAATAATTGCGATTCTTCATTGTTGTTCAAGTACAAACACAACAAATCTTTACTGGCTTTAAAATGACAATTTTCTAGAGCTTCACTACTTACGGGAATAAATTTACTTTTCGCATTTGTAGTTCCTGATGATTTAGCAAACCATTTTATGGGTGTGTTCCAAAAAACATTTTGCTCTCCTTGTCTGGTTTTTTCGATTAAAGGTTCCAATTCTTCGTAATTAGAAACAGGAACTCTTTCGGCAAACGTTTTGTAGTTTTTAACACTAGAAAAATCGTATTTTTTACCAATTTCTGTACTTTCAGCAGCACGAACTAAACTATGCAAAAGCTCTTCTTGTACTTCATGAGGATATTTCAAAAACAATTCCATTTGATGAATTCGTTTTTTGAGCAACCACGAAGCTATAGAATTTATAAGTAAAGACATAGTTTATTATGAAATTTGCTTGAAGCGTTATAACTTTACCAAAAATAACATTTTTTTTATATTAATCCTCATAAAATTTTATTTACCCATGACATATCAAGGCGTACTTCAGAAAATGCAAACCGAATTTACCAATCCAATTGCTTATTATTTGGTTTTTGAAGATAGTTTTTTGAATGTAAATCAGCTACTTGGTAAAGAAATTGAAATTAATTTTCAGGGTTACCAATGTTTGAATTGTAACCAAACAAAAAAAATATTCCGACAAGGATTTTGTTACGATTGCTTTATGAAAAGCCCTGCTGTAGGCGATTGGATTATGAAGCCAGAATTATCAACTGCGCATTTGGATATTGAAGACCGTGATTTAGCCTACGAAAAACGTGTGCAATTGCAACCACATGTTGTGTATTTAGCACTATCAAGTGAAGTTAAAGTTGGTGTAACAAGAAAAACACAAGTTCCCACACGATGGATTGACCAAGGTGCCATTCAAGCTATTCCAATTGTTGAAGTGCCCAATCGTTATTTAGCTGGAATTACCGAAGTGGCTTTAAAAAACCATTATGCAGATAAAACAAGTTGGCAAAAAATGCTAAAAAATGAAGTAGCTCCAGCTGATTTGTTTACTGAAAGAAACAAAGCCGCCGATTGGTTGCCAAGTGAAGTGCGACAACATTTCGCCACAGAAAGCCAAATTTATGATTTGCATTATCCTGTATTGCATTATCCAAAAAAAGTAACCAGCTTAAATTTAGACAAAACCCCAAATTACACCGGAACCGTAACCGGAATCAAAGGCCAATATTTACTTTTTGAAGACGGCACCGTTTTTAATATCAGAACGTATGAAGGTTATGTGGTGAAAATGAGTTTATAAAACAAAGAGGCTGTCTAATAAGTCTAGTTCTTGTCAAGCTGAATTTATTTCAGTTTCTACAAATAATTGATTATCAATTGTTTTTAGATTTCTAAACAAGTTCGGAAAGATAAAAGTCTTACTTTTTAGACAGCCTACTTATCACTTTAAACTTTGTACTTTATACTTTACACTTTGTACTTTGAACTATTCCTCTTTTTTCTTCTTACCAAAAATCGAATTAATTGTGCTGTTTGCTTTATCACGAACCGTGTTTTTTATTTCTTCTTTTGGTGTTGTTGGTGCTTTAACAGTATCTGTTGGGCTTGTAGTGTTACCTCTAGTGCCGCCAATAATGTTTTGCAATGCTGAGGTGCCTTGGTTAACTAGTTTTTCTTTCTGCATTTGAACTAACTGTGTAGCTAAATTAGTGGTAGCTTGTTTTAAATCGGTTCTAACACTTGGTTTTGAAAAACTTCCTGTAAGATTTGCATTTATTGGAATGGCATTAATTTTTTGTTGGTCCGCAGGTGTCAAACGGTTTAGTAAATTAGTTACTTCTGTGCCTAAATATTTAGCAGGAACATCAAATTTTACATTGTAATTCATAATTTGATCAAAACCGTGGGTTCCGCCAAGTTCTATTCCAATGTCTTGGTATTGCAATTGCATGGGTTTTAGCGCAACTTTTCCATCTTTGAAAGAAAGAGCCGCTTTTACATTGTTTAAATTTAATTTATTTACATCTAAAAATTTCACATTGTTACCCAAAGCTGTTAGCAACTGCGAATTATTTTGATTGATGGTAGTACTTAATAGTTGACCAAATAAATCACCTGAAATGGTTTTTAAATCGGGTGTCATCTCGTTAGTTAAGTTGCCTGATAATTTAATGGTAGAGTTTAATTTGCCATTAATGGTATTAGCAATAGGAGCAATGCTTTTTAGCATGTCTAATTGGGTGAAAGATTCGGCAATATTCACGGCATTTAACCCTAAATCCATATTGAATTTTGGTTGGTTACCTTTAGTAGAAACAGTTCCGTTTAATCCAATATTTCCACCAAAAATAGCCATTTTTAAGTTGCTCAAATCTATTGCTTCGTCTTTAATGGCTAATGTTCCTGAAACATTTTTCAAGTTCAAATTATCATAAACAACTGTCGTAGCTTTTGCTGTTATTTTACAATCTAAAAACGATGGAATTTTAACAGCTTCAGTCGATTTTTTTCCAGCATCATCAGTTGTTGTAGTTGGTGCCATAAAATCAGAAACCACTAATTTATTGGAAACTAAATTAAAACTTCCTTTCAGCACTTGATTTTTGAATAAGAAACCGTAGAAGTTATCCAATCCTCCAGAAATATTGATATCGCTGCTTCCTGTTTTGGCATCAAATTCGTTTAACTTAATTTGGTTTGGATTGAAAGTGATACTCGTTTTGTTGATTTGGAATGGTTTTGCCATTTCTGGTCCTTCATAATTGAAACCCGTTAACGAAACCGTTCCCGAATTCTGAATGTTTTGGTACTGACTAGTTTCCACCGATTTCATGTCAAATTTTGTAGTAACATCGGCTTTTAAAATTCCAGTTAGTGGTTTGTCTAATTGTACTGGATACGCTTTGGTAACATTGGCTAAATTTACAGTTCCTTTTAGTTCGGCATTAACCAAAGGGTTTTCGGTTAAATTGCGCACATTTGCTTTGGCATTAAAAACATCCTGGTCTATGGTGAATGATAATTGGTCTAAATTCACATAGGTATCGTTCATTAAACCCGTTTCGTTGATGATATGCGTATCAATGACAATGTTTTTTACTGATTTTGGTAAATCAGGATATTGGAACGAAGCATTTTTAGAAGCAATTTCAATGTTGAATTTTGGAATAGTAGTTTCGGTTAATTCACCAGCCACTTTTCCTTCAACTTTAAATTCGCCAGTAGTTTTTACTTGGTTGATATTTCCAGCATAAGCTTCCGGAACCAAACCTAAGAAATTTTTGAAATCTGAGGTTGGTGTTTGAAAAGTTAGATCATACAATTGACCGTTTTCTTGCATTTGCAAAAAGCCATTGAAAGCTAAAGGCAATTGATTAATTAAAGCTTTGTTTTCTTTGAATTCGAATTTCATTTTGTCTAAATCGATTCCTAAAATAGCATCCAGACTTAAAGTTACATTTTTCATGTATTGGCTACCCTCCATTTCAAAAGACAATCGGGTAGTGGTTTTGGTGTCCAAATCTAATTTTTGTTCCGCAAAATTCCCTTTTCCCGTATGATTAAATTCGTTCAAAGCCATTTTCATATTGGAACCTTGATCCCAATAAACCAATTTCAAATTCTCCACTTCATACTTTTGAATGGCTAAATTAAACGGTTTGTTTTCTGCATCTGATGGTTTTTCTTCGTCATCTTTTAACGCAATATCAAAATTTCCAATGCCCTCTTTATTAAAAATGACATTTACCACAGCATCTTTCAAACGAAAACTTTGTAAATTCATAGTTTCATTTTCGCTTTTGAACAATTCTTTGATACTCATTTTTAGATTGGTTTCACCCGCGTAAAATAGGGTGTCACCTTCAAAAGGAGCTTTATTGATAATACCTAAATTAGCAATAGTAACATTGGCATTAGGAAAACTTTTTAATAAACTTAAATCTATATCAGCAAAAGCAACGGTTGCATCTACATTTTCGTTGATAGATTGGAGCACCATAGCTTTAATCTTATCTTTAAACAAAAATGGTGCAGCAGCTAATGCAATAATAGTGACCAATAGAAAGATACCTAATCCTTTTAAAATTTTCTTAACCATACGAAGTGAATTTTTTTAACAAATGTTGACTTGTTCAATACCACAAAAGTAGTACCAAATTAATTAAAATAAATTAAGATTTCGTTAAACTCAAAAATTAATCGATAGAAAGTTCTTCGTTGATTTTCAGATGGAATTTTTTTCTAAAGAAGTAAACCGCTAGATATAAAAATGGTGTGTCAATTAAAGCAATAAATAATTTGAATAAAAAACCACTCACAAACAATCCTGTGAACAATTTCCAAGGCAAAATATCAAACGAACAAAGCAAAAATAAAACGGAAAACGTATCAACCGCTTGCGAAGTAATGGTTGAAAAGTTATTTCGTAACCAAAGCATTTTTCCTTTGGTCAATTTTTTCCAGAAGTGATACACTTGAATGTCAATATATTGAGCAAACAAATAAGCCAGCATAGAAGCCAAAACGGCCAAAGCGGTTTGCCCAAATACGGTTGAAAAAGTTGCGTTATCGACTGGTGAACTCGGAATTGCCGGAACTTCATTGGCCAAATAAATAATTCCCAATGAAAAAACAGAAGCAAATATTCCAGTAGTTACTACTTGATTGGCTTTTTTCTTGCCGTAAATTTCTGAAATGATATCGGTAACCAAAAAAGTAATAGGATAAGGTAAAATACCAACGGAAATTTCAAATAATTTGGCACCAAAAATAGTCACATCACCAAACGGATACCAATAGAAAAACTTCTGAAAAATTAAATTCGAGACTACTAGTGAACAAATAAATAAGCCACTTAAAATAAAGTAAATTTTTTGTGCTAAAAGTTTTTGTTGAATTTCCATTTGTTTAATAAAAAGCAAATATAATTAAACAAATTGATTTAAATAAAAATGCCGCTCCTTTTTTTGAAGCGGCATTCTCTTTTTAGTTGTAAACTGGGTTTAATTTATTTTAATCTCAAAAGGCATCAACGCTTGAATTCCTCTTAGTTGATTTGCACGTTTGATTTGTTGTAAAACTTGATAGTTTTCTTCACCAATTTGCTCTTTAATCAACGTTTCTTTTGATTGGAATACACCAAAACCTGTAAATTGTGCCAATAAATCTTCAAAGCTCTTTTCGTATTCTGGATAATTTACCGTTTTGTATTCTTTTGCTTTTCCAAGTTTAGCAGCATGCGCAATAGCTTTTTCTAATCCGCCTAATTCATCTACTAAGCCATTTTTTAAAGCATCAGTTCCTGTCCAAACTCTTCCTTGAGCAATTTCGTTTACTTGTTCAACAGTCATTTTTCTTCCCGTGGCAACACGTTGTAAAAATACAGCGTAAATATTCTCGATGCTTTCTAAAGTAACTGTTTTGAAATTTTCGTCTAATGGCTCAAATAAGCTGTAACCACTGGCATTGGTATGTGTTTTAACTTGTTCTGCATTTACGCCAATGTTTTTAGCCAATTGCGTCATGTTTGGTAATACTCCAAAAACGCCAATCGAACCTGTAATTGTACTTGGTTCTGCAAAAATTCTATCTGCATTACAAGCAATATAATAACCGCCAGAAGCAGCAACATTACCCATGGAAACTACAACAGGTTTGGTTTTTTTAGTAATTTCAATTTCTCTCCAAATTAATTCAGAAACTAGAGCGCTTCCCCCCGGGCTATCCACTCGTAAAACAATCGCTTTTACATTATCATCTTCTCTAGCTTCTTTTAAAGAACGCTTGATAGAACCTTCACCAATTACGTTAACATCGCCTTCGCCACCAAGAATTTCACCTTGTGCATAAATAACAGCAATAATTTCTTTTTTAGAATAATTTTTTACTGTTTTAGCATTGTTTTTGGCGTAATCTAAAATGCTTACTTTGTTGTAATCTTTTCCTTCTTTAACTTTTAAATTTGATTTAATTGCCTCGTGGTATTCGTCTTCATATGCAATTTTATCAATCATGTTTTTTGCCAAAGCCAATTCAGGAGTTCTCGCACCTAGTGAATTAGCAATTCCATTTAAACTGTCAACAGAAATTTTTCTGCTTTTTGAAATATCACTAACAATGGTAGACCAAGCAGAATTCAATAAAACCGTCATTTGTTCGCGGTTTTCTGGACTCATTTCTTGTGCCAAATAAGGCTCAACAGCGCTTTTGTATTTTCCATGGCGCAATACTTCCATTTTAATACCTGTTTTTTCTTGTAAATCTTTCAAGTATAAAATTTCAGAAGCTAACCCTTTAAATTCCAATTCTCCAACCGGATTCAAATACAAACTATCCGCTACCGAGTTCAAATAATAATCACCCTGCGTAATATAATTGCTGTAAGCTACAACAAATTTTCCCGACTTTTTGAAATCCTCTAACTGGTCGCGTAACGCTTTACTTTGGGCCAGCCCTAAAAAAGATTGGTTGTTTAAAATTGAAATCCCTTTAATTTTTTCATCTGTTTTGGCATTTTCAATAGCATTTAAGATATCAATCAATCCGTTGTGATTGGTTTCAAAATAATTGAAATCCTTGAAGTTTACTTTTCCAGCATAATCAAGTGTAACAGTCGATAAATCCAATTCAATAACCGAATTGTCTTTGATAATTACCTTGTCGTCATCGCCTCCAGCAATTATACCAATTAATAAAATCCCAAAAAAAGCAACCATGAAGAATACAAATATTCCAATAACCGTTGCTAATACATTACCTAAAAATTTCATTGTTTTATTCCTTTGTATGTTATGTCTTATAAGTAGCCTTTTTTATAAAATTGTTACATGTTCATAAAAAATAACATTTAGCTTGAAGAAAATGTAAAATTGTTTGTTATTTTGCCAATGGATGAAAGCACAAAATCAAATCATAGTATCAATTGGTAGTAATCAAGGAGATCGTTTAGCTAACGTATTGACGGCTATTGATTTAATTCATCAGCAATTGGCAACAGTAGTAAAAGTTTCTCAAATTTATGAAACACCAGCTTGGGGTTTTGAAAGTGATGCTTTTTATAATGCAGCAATTTTATTGCATTCTACTAAAAATGCACAGAAGATTTTAAACCAACTTCTGAAAATTGAAAAGCAATTGGGTCGCATTCGTACCAATGAAAAAGGATACCAAGCTAGAACCATTGATTTAGACATTATTGCTTTCAACGACGAAATTATTTCCACCGAAAATTTACAAGTGCCACATCCGCAAATGCAACATCGCAAGTTTGTGTTATTACCACTTCGTGATTTGGATAACCAATGGCAACATCCAGAATTACATCTTTCAGTAATAGAGTTATTAGCAATTACTTCAGATGAAAGTCAATGTGAAGTGGTACATAAAATAGTTTCTCCTATCGATAAATTGCGTTTACCCGAATTCAATTATATCGCTATTGAAGGAAATATTGGTGCTGGAAAAACAACTTTAGCTACTAAAATCGCAGAAGATTGCAATGCTAAATTGGTTTTAGAACGTTTTGCAGATAATCCTTTTTTACCCAAATTCTACAAAGACCAAAGCCGATTCGCCTTTCCATTAGAAATGTCGTTTTTAGCGGATAGATACCAACAATTAACCGATGATTTGGCGCAATTTGATTTGTTTAAAGACTTTATTGTAGCCGATTATCACATTTTTAAATCGCTAATTTTTGCCAAAGTCACGCTGCAAGAAGACGAATACCGCTTGTACAAAACCATGTTCGACATCATTTACAAAGAAATGCCAAAGCCTGATTTGTACGTATATTTGTACCAAAATAGCGAACGCTTATTAGCCAATATCAAAAAACGTGGCAGAAGTTACGAACAAGAAATTCCACAAGAATATTTAGAGAAAATCAATCGCGGTTATTTAGACTACATCAAAACTCAAACCGATTTGAATGTACTAATCATCGATGTTTCCGATTTAGATTTCGTCAAAAAACAAGAAGATTATGTGTTTTTGTTGGAAGAGATAAATATGAAGATTAAGAAATATTAAAACCTAGTCTTGTCAAGCTGAATTTATTTCAGCTTCTAAAACAAGATGCTGAAACAAGTTCAGCATGACAAGTTATGAATCTTTTCACTTTGTTCTAATTTCTTTTTTCTAGCGAAGTTTCTGAAACAAATCCCAAATCACAATCCCAGCACTAACAGAAATATTCAACGAATGTTTACTTCCCAATTGCGGAATTTCAATCACGCCATCGCTCAAATTAATAGCTTCTTGCGAAACACCTTTAACTTCGTTTCCGAAAATTAAAGCATATTTTGTATTGATTTCGGGTTGAAAATCATCTAACATAATGGCGTTTTCTGTTTGTTCCACGGAATATACTTTTATATTTTCTGCTTTCAATTGGTTCACTACTTCCAAAACATCTTTGGCATATTCCCAAGTTACGGTTTCTGTTGCGCCAAGCGCGGTTTTATGAATTTCTTTATTGGGAGGAACAGCCGTAATGCCGCACAAATAGATTTTTTCAATCAAAAAAGCATCCGAAGTTCTAAAAACCGAACCAATATTATGCAGACTTCTTATATCGTCCAAGATTACAATAATTGGTGTTTTCTGAGCTTCTTTAAACTCTTCTACGTTTTTACGTTCTAATTCGGCGTTGGCTAATTTTCTCATGCTGCAAAGATAATTTTTTTGTTTCAAGTTTCAAGTTTCAGGTTTCAAGTTTCAGGTTTCAGGTTCAAAGTTTTTGTGATGAAATAACACTAAATTAGTTATGTAAAATTACTTAATAGGTTTATTTTTTTTCAAATTTCAGGCTTAATTCTTAATACTATGAATCTTAATACTATTTAATTTATTACCTTCGCAAATGCACTAAAATTTTCAACATCGTGGCCAAAAAATCCGAAGCAACTGAAGCTAAAACACCAAAGGAAACGCCTTTAATGAAGCAATATAACGAAATCAAACGAAAGTATCCCGATGCTTGTTTGTTGTTTCGTGTGGGCGATTTCTATGAAACTTTTGGTGAGGATGCCATTCGTGCTTCGCAAATTTTAGGAATCACCTTAACCAAGCGCGGTGCAGGAAGTGACAGCGAAACCGCATTAGCCGGATTTCCACATCATTCTTTGAATACGTATTTGCCAAAGCTAGTTAAAGCTGGACTTCGAGTGGCGATTTGTGATCAATTGGAAGATCCAAAAATGACCAAAACCATCGTAAAACGAGGCGTTACTGAATTAGTAACTCCAGGTGTTTCAATGAATGATGAGGTGTTGCATTCCAAATCAAATAACTTTTTGGCAGCCATTCATTTTGGTAAGAAAAATTTAGGAATTGCTTTTTTAGATGTTTCCACGGGCGAATTTTTAACCGCTCAAGGCAACGAAGAATACATCGATAAATTATTGCAAAATTTCAATCCAAGTGAAGTTTTAATTCCAAAGCAATTCAAAGCCCGTTTTAAAGAAGTTTTTGGTGAAGATTTTCATGTTTTTCATCTAGAAGACTGGGTTTTTAAAGAAGATTATGCTCAAGAAACCTTAACGAAACATTTTCAAACCAATTCCTTAAAAGGTTTTGGAATAGAAGAATTGCTTGATGGTATTGTGGCTTCTGGTGCCGTTTTGTACTATTTGTCGGAAACCCAACACAATAAAATCCAACATATTACTAATATCCAGCGTATTGCTGAAGATGCTTACGTTTGGATGGATCGATTTACGATTCGAAATTTGGAATTGTATCATTCTACTAACCAAAATGCGGTTACTTTATTAGATGTTATCGATAAAACGCTTTCTCCTATGGGAAGTCGTTTGTTGAAACGCTGGTTAGCTTTGCCGTTGAAGGATGCCAATAAAATTAAAAGTCGTCATGAAGTGGTGGCTTATTTCAAGGAAAATCAAGAAATATTGCAACAAATTCAATACCAAATCAAGCAAATTTCGGATTTAGAACGTTTGATTTCCAAAGTGGCAACAGGAAAAATTTCGCCTCGAGAAGTTATTTATTTGAAAGAATCGTTAGATGCTATTATTCCAATAAAAACCTTAGCACTTTCTAGTAAAAATGAAGCGTTGCGAGTTATTGGCGATAGTTTGCACGCTTGTGAATTGTTACGAGAAAAAATTGGAACTACTTTAAACCAAGAAGCGCCAGTAAACATCAATAAAGGAAATGCTATTGCCACAGGAATTAATACAGAATTAGACGAATTACGAGCTATTTCTTCCTCTGGAAAAGGCTATTTAGACGATTTGGAACAGCGAGAAAGCGAGCGAACAGGGATTCCATCGTTGAAAGTTTCGTTTAATAATGTTTTTGGTTACTATATTGAAGTTCGAAATACCCACAAAGATAAAGTGCCAACCGAATGGATTAGAAAACAAACGTTGGTAAGTGCCGAGCGTTACATTACCGAAGAATTAAAAGAATACGAATCCAAAATTTTAGGCGCTGAAGAGAAAATTCAAGCCTTGGAAAACCAGTTGTATGAACAATTGATAATTTGGATGGGAACATATATCAAACCGGTGCAACATAATGCCAACTTAATTGCGCAATTAGACTGTTTGAATTCGTTTACGCAATTGGCTATTGAAAACAACTATTCGCAACCCATTTTAGACGATAGTTTTGCTTTGGAAATAAAAGAAGGTCGCCATCCGGTGATTGAAAAGCAATTGCCAATTGGTGTTCCGTATATTTCCAATGATGTGTATTTAGATACCGAAACCCAACAAATTATTATGATTACGGGTCCAAATATGTCGGGTAAATCGGCGATTTTACGTCAAACGGCTTTGATTGTCTTATTGGCACAAATGGGAAGTTTTGTTCCAGCGGAAAGTTTGAAAATGGGAATTGTAGATAAAATTTTCACTAGAGTAGGAGCGAGCGATAATATTTCGATGGGCGAATCCACTTTTATGGTGGAAATGAACGAAACGGCTTCGATTTTGAATAATATTTCCAATAGAAGTTTGGTTTTGCTAGACGAAATTGGAAGAGGAACATCAACCTATGATGGAATTTCGATTGCTTGGGCCATTTCAGAATACTTACACGAACATCCAAACCGCCCAAAAACACTATTTGCTACACACTATCATGAATTGAATGAAATGGAAGTTACGTTTGATAGAATTCAAAATTATAATGTTTCGGTAAAGGAATTGAAAGATACGGTTTTGTTTTTACGTAAATTAGTAAAAGGCGGCAGTGCACATAGTTTTGGTATTCATGTGGCTAAAATGGCGGGAATGCCTCAAATTGTGATTCAACGTGCCCAAAAAATGTTGAAGAAATTAGAGCAGAATCATTCCAGTGATGCTTTGGCAGGAGTAAAAGCTGCGAATGAGGAACTGCAATTGAGTTTTTTCAATTTAGATGACCCGTTATTGGAAGAAATTAAAGAAGAAATTATTGCTACAGACATCAATACGTTAACTCCAGTAGAAGCCTTAATGAAGTTAAACGAAATAAAACGGATGTTGACGAAAAAATAATTTAAAAATAAATTATTCGTTATCAAAAGGTTAAGAAAAAGTTGAAAAAAACTTTTAATTTTTATTTAAAAAGTACTTGCAAGAATAAAAATATGTGCTATATTTGCACTCGCAATACGGAACAAGTATAGCATCGTTCTTTAAAACAAAAATACGAAACGCGAAAATAGCTCAGTTGGTAGAGCGCGACCTTGCCAAGGTCGAGGTCGCGGGTTCGAACCCCGTTTTTCGCTCTAGACTACCAAAAAAATATTTTTGCTCGAGTGGTGGAATTGGTAGACACGCTGGACTTAAAATCCAGTGGGTAGTAATGCCCGTGCGGGTTCAAGTCCCGCCTTGAGTACAAAAAGCTTCTAACATTGTTAGGAGCTTTTTTTGTTTATATAAGTTTCTATGGAAACTGTTACACTTGAAAGAACAAAACATTGCTAGCATTGTCAAATCGAGCGAAGTCGAGATTGTTCTAAGAAAGTCTCAACTTCGCTCGACTTGACAAAACTATAATTTGATTTACTTTGCCATAGCTGTTTTTCAATAGTAATTCTTAATAACTTTCCATTCTTAAGCTTTTATTCTTAATACAATCGTATTTCACTTTGAGGTTTTTGATTCGACTTGTTTCTGATGCTTTAAAAGATAAAGCTTTTACGATGTTAAGAGCTTTTTTTGTTTCCATAAGTTTCTGTGAATATTACTTCTTTTAGAAGAATTAAAATATTACGTCTATGTCAAGTCGAGCGAAGTCGAGACCTGTAAAAAAAGTCTCGACTTCGCTCGACTTGACAAACAAAAGTGTTGTTTAATTTATATCAACAGCTATTCACTAGAGATTCTTAATAACTTCTCCTTTCTAAACTTTCAACCTTATTATAAAATGATTATTTTGCATTAAATTCATGGGTTATGGGAGCATTTGTTATTAGTCAGCGTGTTAGTGGTTTGTATAAATTTGAGTATGCATCTCGAAAAGGGAAAACGATAATTACTAGTAACGATTTTGAATTGCGATTTGAATGTGAAGAACAAATTGAGTACCTAAAACAAGCTATGGAACGCGTTGTTTTTATGAAATTCAAATCAGGAAATGGAAAATTTTTCTTTCGAATGGTTTTGGATGAAAAACAAATTGCAGTGAGTAGAAAATATTCCACACAATTGTTGTTGCAAAAAGGAATTGATGAATTGCTTCGAAGAGCCAATGAAGCAGAAATCCTAGATTTTTCTTCTAATGAAGTAATATTTCCAGAAATCAGCTGGGAATAGGCAAAAAAAAATCCCGATACTATCGGGATTAATTTTTCTGTTTGCTTAGAATTACTTAGCTGGAGTTTCAGCTGGAGTTTCAGCTGGAGTTTCAGCTGAAGTTTCAGTAGTAGCAGTAGTATCTTCAGCTACTGGAGCAGCTTCTTCAACAACTTCTACAGTCTCTTCAACAACTGGAGTTTCTTCAACTTGAGCTTCAGCTTCTTTACAAGAAACGAACATCATAGCAACTAATGCTAAGCTTAAAACAACTTTTTTCATCTTACTAAATTATAAAAGGTTAATTATTAATTCGGAGCAAAGATATAAATTTTTTGACATGTCAAAATGTTTTTGCAACTTTTTTTTAATTTTTTTTTAAAATTGTTTTTCTTTAGTAATCAAAGGGTTACTTCGAAGCGTTTGCTTGTTTCTTAGGATGAACCAGTTTCATTTCATCAATAAGATGTTTTGCATTTGCAAATTTATCTACAATAAACAACACATAACGAATATCTACCATAATATTTCTGCAAATTGCAGGGTCGTAATAGATGTCGCTCATGGTGCCTTCCCACACTCTATCGAAGTTTAATCCGATTAAGTTTCCATTGGCATCAATAGCTGGACTTCCTGAATTTCCTCCTGTTGTATGATTGGTAGCAATAAAACAAACAGGCATTTTTCCGTTTTCGGCATATTGACCGTAATCTTTATTGTTGATCAAGTCAATTAACTTTGAAGGAACGTCAAATTCGTAATCACCTGGAACATATTTTTCTAAAACACCTTCTAAGTGTGTTACTGGTTCATAGTAAACAGCATCGCTTGGGCTATATCCTTTTACCTGACCATAAGTAACACGTAACGTACTGTTAGCATCTGGAAAATATCTTCCATCAGGGAACAATTCTAATTGAGCCTTCATATACGTGCGTTGCAATGCGGCAATTTCTAAATTGATTTCATCGTATTTTGGTGAAATATTTTGGTAGAAATTATCTGCTAATTTTTTCACTAATTGGTAACCCGCATCCTTATTTAAGTTTTTGAAAATGGTTTTTGTATCGCCATTTAATAATTCTTGAGCACCTTTATACGTAGTTAATTTTGATTTACCATAAACTAAAGCAGTAGTTTTTTTAGTATCCAAAGCCTTAATGTCTGCTGGAAGCAAAGGAGAATTTTTGGTATATAAAGCTAATAATTGCTCAAATACCTTTTCGTCAACATTCGCATTAAAATCTTTGTAAAAAACCTCTAAATCTTTAATAGTATTATTTTTTCTTTCAGTAAATGCTTGTTCGCCTCTAGTTTTGTACACTTGTTCTAATTGATACAAACGGAAACCAACACTTAACAGTTCTGTATTACGAAGTACAGTTTCAGTAAAATAATCTCTAGCCAAAGCATACTGATCTATGGCTTTATAATTTTTCTCGAAGTTAGCCAATAGATTCCCATACTCGGCAGATTTACTGCTTTTCATAGCTCTATTTTGGAATTCTTTTTCAAAATCTTTTTTGATTTGAATAGCATTGGATTTTTTTAAACCTTGACTTTCACCAATCCATTTCTTCCAATAATTCGCCACGCTTGCATATTTAGAAGCATATTGAATTTTAATCGCTTGATCTTTTCTCATGAAGCCATCTTGCACTTTCAAAGCCGCATCACGAATAGCGATTTTTGCTGGATTCAATGCGTTTACAATTTGTTCTACAGCCACTGCTGGTAAATATTCTTGAGTTCTTCCAGGGAAACCAAAAACCATAGTAAAGTCGCCTTCAGCAACTCCGTCTAATGAAATTGGCAAGAAATGCTTAGGAGTGTAAGGAATGTTGTCTTTAGAATACTCTGCAGGTTTGTTGTCTTTACCAGCATAAATACGAAATAAAGCAAAATCACCGGTATGACGTGGCCAAACCCAGTTGTCTGTGTCAGAACCAAATTTACCAATCGAACTTGGCGGCGCACCCACTAAGCGTACGTCTTTGAATGTTTCTGTTACAAATAAAATGTATTGGTTACCTTCATAAAACACTCTAATTCTATTGGTCTGCCATTTTTCTTTTGGAAACGAATTTTGAACTCGAGCTATATTTTCTTGAATTCTTTTTTGTTTTTCTACTTCTGATGGCAATTGCATCACGCCTTCTAATACGGAATTAGTTACATCATGAATGCTAACAATTAAGGTAGCTATCATACCCGGATTAGGCAATTCAGAAGCTAAATCTTTTGCCCAAAAACCGTCTTGTAAATAGTCGTTTTCAACTGATGAGTGGCTTTGAATTTCTCCATAACCACAGTGATGATTGGTTAATAAAAGCCCTTTTGGAGAAATAATTTCAGAAGTACAGCCGCCGTCAAAATGAATAATAGCGTCTTTTAAACTGGATTGATTCACATCGTAAATGTCTTGTGCTGACATCTTCATTCCTAAGCTTTTCATTTCGCTTTCGTTCATGCCTTTTAGCATGCTAGGAATCCACATTCCGCCTTGTTGTGCTTGTAATTGGAATGCAATAAATACAAAAAGTAATTGTAAAAATCTCATATTAATTAGTTTGATTAGTAATTTTGAACTTCATCAGTTTTCTGTTGTGTAATTCAAAATCGTGTGCAAGATACAATTTTTGAGCGTTCTCATTGTGAGGTTCAACTTCTAAATAGAGCAATTTTAACGATAATTTAAGAACTTCCTGCTGAATAAATAGAAGCGCTTTTTTCCCAATTCCTTTGCCGCGGTCCAATTCTTTAATATATAACTCATCAATAAATGCAATTTTTCCGCCGTATTCAAAACTGAAAACAAAAGTGAGAATGAAGTAACCCACAATTTCATTTTTGGACTGAATGAGCCAAGATTTACCCAAGTTTTCATGGGTAATAAATTCAAAAAATAAATCTTTAGTACGTTCACTATCAATTGGATATTGGTCAATAGCATAGAACTCTTCCATCATTCGAGTAATGATTGCAATATCCTGAATTTCCAAGGGTTTAAAAGTTATCATTAGTTCGAAAAAGTAAAGTAAAAAGGTTAATTTATTCTAAATCAATAATTTATAGTATACAAAACTATCGTCTTAACTCTCTTTAATGTGTTTCATTATAGTTTGAGTTGCTCCTTTATTCATTTGAACAAAAGTGCTGCAAATGTGACCTTTTTCTAAACGTTCGTCTTCGTTGTGAAGTAATAAATCAAAGGCTTCATTAAGTTGCGTTTGATGCTGAATCGAAATACAACCTTCCATATTGACTAATGCCGTAGCTTCAGCAAAATGAGAATAATTTGGACCAATTATTACAGGAACACCAAAAGTCGCCGGTTCTAAAATATTATGCACACCAGGATTTCCAAATCCGCCACCCACATAGGCAATATCTGCATAGGAATAGATTTTGGTTAAAATTCCGATGGTGTCGACAATGAAAACGTTGTATTCTTGTAGAGACGCGATTAATCGCGCCTCTACATCAGAAAACAAAATCGTTTTCTTTTGAATTTGATTTTTGAGATTTGCAATTTGATCTGGTTTAATATTATGTGGCGCAATAATAAATTTCACATCATCCGAACTTTGGTTGATATAATTCACTATTAAACTTTCATCTTTTGGCCAAGAACTTCCAATCACGATTATGGTTTTGTTGTCTTGAAATTCTTCAATAAAATCTAATGAATTGTCTCGCTCTAAAATCGATACCACTCGGTCAAAACGGGTATCTCCAGAAACTTTTACATTGTTAAACCCAATACTTTGCAGTAGTTTTTTTGAACTTTCATTTTGTACAAAAAAGAATTCAAATGTTTTTAAAGCATTTCTGTAAAATCCGCCGTACCATTTAAAGAACGCTTGATTTTTACGTAAAATCCCAGAAATTAAATAGGTTTTTGTATTTTGGTTTTTTAGTTCGTTCAGGTAATTTGGCCAATATTCATATTTAATAAAAAATACCATTTCGGGATGAACCAGTTTTACAAACTGTTTAGCATTGGAAATGGAATCCAATGGCAAATACACCGTAACATCCGCAACGGTATTGTTTTTTCTAACTTCATAACCCGAAGGTGAAAAAAAAGAAACCACAATTTTATGATTCGGAAATTCTTGTTTTATAGCTTCAATTACAGGTAAACCTTGTTCGTATTCGCCCAAAGAAGCCGCATGAAACCAAATCGTTTTATCAGAAGTTTGAATTTTAGATGCCAAAGTTTCAAAAACTGACTTTCTACCTTCTACGAAAAGTCTCATTTTTGGACTGAAAACAGCAACTAACTTCAAAAGTTGTGAGGCTAAAACGATTACTAAATTGTATAGAAATAACATAATGGTAATTATCTATTGCGAAAATACAGTTTCTTTATGAAAATTCATTGCCAACTAATCAATTATTGACTATTTTTGTTCTTCTTAAAAGTAAAAATGAAGGGGGTTCCACTTTAAACTTTTAAACTTTAAACTTTTAAACTTATTTTCAATGAGAAAATTACAAATGGTTGACTTAAAAAGTCAATATGAAAAAATCAAAGAGGAAGTGAATGCTTCTATTCAAGAGGTTTTAGATACAAATACATACATTAACGGTCCTTTGGTTCACCAATTTCAAGCCGATTTAGAAAAATATTTAGGAGTAAAACACGTAATTCCATGTGCAAACGGAACTGATGCGCTGCAAATTGCCATGATGGGATTAGATTTAAAACCCGGCGATGAAGTGATTACTGCCGATTTTACATTTGCTGCAACAGTTGAAGTGATTGCTTTATTGCAATTGACGCCAGTTTTAGTGGATGTGGATAGGAATAATATGAATATTTCGTTAGAAGGAATTCGTAAAGCAATAACTCCAAAAACTAAAGCGATTGTACCTGTTCATTTGTTCGGTCGTGCTGCGAATATGGATGCAATTATGGAAATTGCTCGCGAACATAATTTATACGTAATCGAAGATAATGCACAAGCCATTGGAGCAGATTATACTTCTAAAGACGGTTCTAAAAAGAAAGTTGGAACAATTGGTCATGTAGCAGCAACTTCATTTTTCCCATCTAAAAACTTGGGTTGTTATGGTGATGGTGGCGCTATTTTTACTAATGATGATACATTAGCCCATAAAATTAGAGGAATCGTAAACCATGGAATGTATGAAAGATACCACCATGATGTAGTGGGAGTAAATTCGCGTTTAGATAGTATACAAGCTGGAGTTTTAAAAGCAAAATTACCACATTTAGATGCTTACAACAAAGCGCGTCAAGAGGCAGCAAGAAAGTATTCAGAAATTCTTTTGAAGAACCCTAACATTTGGGCACCAACAATCTGCGATTCTTGTGATTGCCACGTGTTTCACCAGTATGTAATCCGAATTTTAAACGGGAAACGTGATGGATTATTAGCACATTTACAAGAAAAAGGAATTCCATGTGCTATTTATTATCCAATTCCTTTACACAGTCAAAAAGCCTATGCCGATTCAAGATATAAAGAAGAAGATTTTCCAGTTACGAATCAATTGGTAAAAGAAGTAATTGCGTTACCAATGCACACAGAATTAGATGACGAACAAATTAAATTTATCACAGACGCCATTTTAGAATATATCGCGTAGAGACGCGATTCATCGCGTCTGTACGTGAAAATGAAAATGTAGAAACGCGATTCATCGCGTCTGTACGTGAAAATGAAAATATAGAAACGCGATTAACGCGTTTTAAAAAATTGTTGTAGGAAGATGCAATTCATTGCGTCTTCCAAAAGAAATAGAGACGCTACAAATCGCGTCTGTACGAGAAATATGAAAATAGTAGTTACAGGAGGTTTAGGTTTTATAGGTTCACACACAGTTGTGGAATTGCAAAATGAAGGTTTTGAAGTAATCGTAATAGACAACCTTTCAAATTCTTCAATAGAGGTATTAGAAGGAATTGCGCATATTACAGGAAAAAAACCCTTGTTTGAAAATATCGATTTACGAGATAAATTAGCGGTTCAAAATTTCTTTTCAAAATACCAAGATATTTCAGGAGTGATTCATTTTGCTGCTTCAAAAGCGGTAGGAGAAAGTGTTGAAAATCCGTTGTTGTATTATGAAAACAACATCAATTCTTTAGTGTATCTACTTCAGGAATTACAAAAAAAATCGGAATCACATTTTATATTTAGTTCGTCTTGTACGGTCTACGGTCAAGCCGAAAAAATGCCAATTACTGAAAGCGCCCCTATTCAAGAAGCCATGTCGCCTTATGGAAATACAAAGCAAATTGGGGAAGAAATCATTATTGATGTGGCAAAGGTTACCAATATTAATGCTGTATTATTGCGTTATTTCAACCCAATAGGATCACATCCTTCTGCTCAAATTGGTGAATTACCATTGGGAGTGCCACAAAATTTAGTGCCATTTATTACCCAAACAGCCATTGGATTAAGAGAAAAATTGTCAGTGTTTGGAAATGATTATCCAACGCCTGATGGAACCGCCATTCGTGATTATATTCATGTAGTGGATTTAGCCAAAGCGCATGTGGTGGCGTTACAACGATTAATTCAAAATAAAAATTTAGAAAAAGTAGAAACGTTCAACATTGGCACTGGAAAGGGAAGTTCGGTTTTGGAGGTAATTGCTGCTTTTGAGAAAGTTTCCAATCAAAAATTAAACTTTCAAATTGTGGGAAGAAGAGAAGGTGATGTTACCGAAGCTTATGCCAATACAGATAAAGCGAATACCGTTTTAGGCTGGAACGCTCAACTATCATTGGAAGAGGCTTTAGAAAGTGCTTGGAAATGGGAGAAGAAGATTAGGCAACAGTAATCAGTTTTCAGTCACAGTTGACAGTAAAAAAATAAAAAAATCCGAAAGTAATTTCGGATTTTTTTATCTGTAAACTGAGACTGAGACTGCAAACTAAACAGAAGCAGAAACCGTTTCAACGTCTTTATTAATTTTATTTACCAACCCAACTAATACTTTTCCTGGGCCAACTTCTGTGAAACTAGTAGCGCCATCTGCAATCATTTGTTGTACGGATTGCGTCCATTTTACGGCACCTGTTAGTTGTGAAATCAGGTTTTTCTTAATTTCAGCGGCGTCAGAAACGGCGTTTGCTGTAACGTTTTGATATACTGGGCAAGTTGGTGTTGCAAAAGTGGTTGCTTCAATAGCTGCTGCTAATTCTTCGCGAGCAGGTTCCATCATTGGGGAGTGAAAAGCACCACCAACAGGTAAAATTAAGGCGCGTTTAGCACCAGCTTCTTTCATTTTTTCGCAAGCTAATTCCACGGCTTTGTATTCGCCAGAAATTACTAATTGTCCCGGACAGTTATAATTTGCAGCTACTACAACGCCATCAATTGAAGCGCAAATATCTTCTACAATTTTATCCTCTAAATTTAAAACTGCAGCCATTGTTGAAGGAGTAATTTCGCAAGCTTTTTGCATCGCCATTGCTCTTTGTGAAACCAATTGTAAACCATCTTCAAACGATAAAGCGCCATTAACTACTAACGCAGAAAATTCACCTAATGAATGTCCAGCTACCATGTCTGGTTTTACGTCTAATACTTTGGCTAAAATAACGGAGTGTAAGAAAACTGCTGGCTGGGTTACTTTGGTTTCTTTTAATTCCTCAGCTGTTCCTTCAAACATGATATCAGTGATTCTAAAACCAAGAATTTCATTGGCTTTTTCGAATAACTCTTTTGCTAATGGGGAATTTTCATATAAATCTTTACCCATTCCGGTGAATTGAGCACCTTGACCTGGAAATACGTATGCTTTCATAAATTTTGTTTCAAGTTTAATGTTTCAAGTGTTTCTCGAAAGGCAAAAATAATCTTTTTAAGCATAAAAAAACCTTACAAATTGTAAAAATCTGTAAGGTTGTACTTTAATTGGAAATTAAATTAAGATTTAACTAATTGCAAATCAATCAATAGTTTTACTTCTTCGCCCACTAAAACGCCACCGGTTTCAAGTGCTGCGTTCCAGTTTAAACCCCATTCTTTTCTGTTTATTTTACCTTCAATGTTTAACCCAACTTTAGTGTTCCTCCAAGGATCTTGCATTAAACCACTGAATTCTACAGGAAGTTTAACTTCTTTTGTAGTGTTTTTGATAGTTAAATCACCAACTAGTTCATAATTATTTTCATTAATTTTTGAAAATGATTTTCCAACGAAGCTTAACTTTGGATAGTTTTCAGCATCAAAAAAATCTGCACTTTTAAGATGATTGTCTCTATCAGAATTTCTAGTATCAATAGAGTCGATAGTTGCAGCAAATGTAATTTTTGCTGTTGTAAAATCATTTTCTTCAGTTTCAATGCTACCTTCGTATTGGTCAAATTTACCTGATACATTAGTAAACATCATGTGTTTTACTTTGAAACTAATTTCTGAGTGAGTAGGGTCAATAACCCATTTAGTTGTATTCATGGCGTTTATTTTTTATTCACTACAAATTTACAACTCTATCATTACAGGAACACTTAACCTAGATTAAGAAATGCCGCTACAAATGGATTGATTGTATAATTTCTAGTAATTGATTTTTCAATTCTTCATTGGTAATTCCTTTTTCGGAATCGAAATTGTCTTGAAAATTTGGTAAAGAAAATGTACCTTTTACGTTACCGCCTTGAAAAGGAAAACGATTTTTTGCAATTTCGAGAACAGTGGCTCCGCCTCTTGGTCCGGGAGAAGTTGCTAGTAATAACATAGATTTTTCTTGAAAGGTTTTTCCGTTTATTCTGGAAGCCCAATCAAATATGTTTTTAAAAGCAGCAGCATAAGTTCCGTTGTGCTCAGCAAAAGAAATTATGATTAAATCTGCACTTCCTAGTTGGTTATAAAAAGTATGAGCGGCTTCAGGAATTCCTATTTCTTTTTCTTTGTCAACACTATAAATTGGCATTTCATAGTGATTCAAGTCAAGAATTTCAACTGTTGTGTTTTCAAATTGATGCGCTGCAAATGTAGCTAACTGTTTATTGATTGATGTTTTGCTCGATGAAGCGCCAAATGCGATTATTTTCTTCATATTTTTATTTGTTTAACCAGTTTTTTAAAAGTTTTCGCAATAAAGGTAATAAAACAAATATCATTAATGGTACTAAAATACCAGTCATGATTAAAGTTTTGATGGGTAAAGGAAATTTTTGGATAGAATCGCCAATAATAAATGTAACCAAAGTAATGGTTGGGTAAATCGCTAACCAAACCATTACTGCAAATTTCCATTTGGGTGGTTGTTTCATGAAAGTACGTCGTTAAATTCTAGAGTTTTGTTGAATACGCTTTTGGCAAACGGGCAAAGAGGAATTATTTTGATATTTTTTTCTCTAGCGTATTCCACAGCTTTTGTAACCATTTTTTTTCCAAAGCCTTTACCTTCATTTCCAGGATTTACTTCCGTGTGATCGATGATGATTTTATCTTCACCTGCAAAAACAAAGGTCATCATTGCTTCTTGTTTTCCATTAACATCAATATAAAAAGCACCTTTGTTGTCGTTTATTCTAAGTTGCACTTCTTCTGTCATAATTCTATTTTTACTGAATACTTGAGACTGAACACTGAACACTAATTATTGTTCCATTGGAATTTCCATTACCAAAAACTTCGCATTGGTATTTGCTTTGATTTCGATTGCATTGGTTTCCCAAATTCCGATTGCGTCTCTTTTTTCTAATTTTTCACCGTTAACTTCAATTTCTCCTTCAATATTCATGATATAAAATCCGTTTCCTTCTTTTTTTATAGCCAATTTTTTAGAAAAATCAGCATCAAAATCACTTAAATAAAACCAGGCATCTTGGTGAATCCAAACGCCTGCATCGTCAGCATTAGGAGATAAAATTTGAGCGAAATCATTTTTTTCTAACGATTTGTCCAGCGTAATTTGTTGGTATCTTGGTGCTACATTTCTATATTTTGGAAACAACCAAATTTGGAATAATTTAGTGTGTTGGTCATGATTTGGATTAAATTCACTGTGTTGAATTCCAATACCAGCGCTCATGACTTGCACATCCCCGGTCTTAATTGTGGCTGCATTTCCCATGCTGTCTTTGTGTGCCAAATCACCCTCTAAAGGAATGGTAATAATTTCCATATTATCGTGAGGATGGGTTCCAAAACCCATTCCGGCAGCAATAGTATCGTCATTCAATACTCGGAGCACCCCAAATTGTATTTTATCTGGATGGTACCAGTTAGCAAAACTAAAACTGTGATAGGCTTGTAACCAGCCATGATTGGCGTGACCTCTTTCGGTTGCTTTATGAACTACTGTTTTCATTAGTTGTAAATTTAGTATTTTTAACGATACAAATTTACAAGTAGAAGTACAATGGGTTACTTAATGTAGGTTAAGAAATCTTATTCTGAAGGGCAAAACGCATCAAAATATTACGCTCATTGGGTAAACCCAGTTTTTTGATGATATTACTTCGGTGTTTTTCCACCGTTTTTTCGGAAATAAATAACAAATCGGAAATGCTTTTGGTATTGTGGTCTTGACCAATAAGTTCTAGTATTTTTCGTTCGGCTGGAGTTAACGATAAAATTTTTGTTTTTTCCGTATCGTGTTTGTTGATGGTTAAGGTTTCTTCTAATTTTGGACTAAACCATTTATCACCATCGTTTATTTTTTTTAAACAAACCGATAATTCTTCCAAAGCAAAATCCTTCAATAAATAGCCATTCACTCCTAATTCTTTTGCTCTTTCTAGAAAGGATTTCTCCTGATACATGGTATATAAAACAATCTTTAAACTGTCATTTTCTTGTCTAACTTTTTCCAATACTTCCAAACCATTCATGCCCGGCATATTAAGGTCTAAAATTACAAATTCGGGTTGTAAGGCTAAAATACTTTCATAAGCATCGATACCGTTTTGACACGTTTTTACAACTTTGTATCCTAAATTTTCAACATACATTTGAATGCCACTCAACGTAATTGGATGATCATCCGCAATAAGAATAGTTTTCATATTATACCGGTATTTTTAAAAGAATGATAGTGCCTTTGGGGTTAGAATCTATGTTTATTTTAGCCATAATGGCTTTGGCTCTCTGTAAAATACTTTGCAAACCAAATGATTTTGGATTATTAAGTTGTTCATTTACATCAAATCCGTTGCCATTATCTTTGATTTCTAATTGCAAATAGTTTTCTTTTGAAATCAATTGTACCTTAGCAGCATTGGCTTGACCGTGTTTTAAGGTATTATTTAAAGCTTCCTGAATAATTCGATACAACTGTAATTCTTTGTTTTTGCTCAGCTTTTGTGTATATTCTATTTCACAAGTGGTAAATAACCCAACTTCAGTTAAGCGTTCGCATAAATTTTCAATACTGGCTTCTAAGCCAACCGTTTCTAAAATGGCAGGATGTAAATTTCTACTAATGTTTCGAACTTCCTCAATCACATTGGCAACTTCATCTATTGCAATAGTTTTGCCATTAATTAAACTGTTTTTCAAAGTCAATAAATTATGGTTCACACTATCGTGTAGTTCATTGGCAATTCTGCTGCGCTCTTCTTCGGTATTTTGTAACAATTGAAAGGTAAATTGTTCTTGTTTTTGAGCTTCTTCAAGGGCCAACTTTCTTTTTTGGCGAATGTTAATAATAGCCCATAACAATATGAAAATAATTAATAATACTATAACGGCATAAATCAAATAATTGCTTTTTGTAATCTTTAGTTTTTGTTCGGCTATTACTTGTTCTTTTTGAGCTGTTTGAAATTTTTTATCCAAAAAGGCAACTTGGTTTTTGGTATCGTTCATCCATGCTTCATCCCTTAGTGTATATTTTTCTTTAGTATAATCATACGCTTTTTTATAATCTTTTTGATACATGGCATGGTCTGCTAAAATGGTAGCAATCATTTCAACAACCAAAAAATCCTTATTTTGTTTCGCAAGTTCGTATTCTTTTTCAAAGATATCTGCATTACGCAAGGGCTTTCCGTTAAGTAAATCTAATTCGGCTTGCATACCCATCAAATCAAACTTTAATCTCCCTGAAGGAATACCAATTTCCTCAGTTTTTGCAATATAAAAGGCAACCGAATCTAGTTTTTTGTTTGATAGTAAAGCCCGAGCATAAGAAGCATACGTATAAGATTTTTCACGGTTTGTAGCATTCTTCCATGATTCTAAAAGTTGTTTTGCCTTTAACGCATATTGCAAACTTTTCTTAGGTTGAATATCCAAACCATTTGGGCGAGATAGATTAACATAGGAAGTCCAGATGCGTACGGTATCTTTCACACTTATTGCTAATGCTAAAGACTTTTTATTGTATTTGTCAGATTCGTCATACGCTTTTAAATTTTTATATATCGAAGCTAAATTTGAATAAGACATCGCCAAGTTGTTCGTGTCCTTTATTTTTTGATAAGCAGTAATGTTTTGGTTGGTTTGCTTCAAAGCATCTTCAAACTTTCCTTGAAGCTTTAAATGCGTTGCTATAATTTCTCCCGCAAAAGCTCTAAGTTTAATTTCTTCTTTCTCTTGAGCAGGAAGATTGGTTTTTTGTAAATACAAATCACTTTTTTCAAAGTTCCCCAAAAAATCATATTGAGAACCCATATAATAATTCAAAGCTATTTTTTGATAATTCGTAAGTACTGCTTCATGTTGTTTCAAAAAAGCTTCACAGGTTGTTACATACAAACTATCGGGTTGGAAATTAGCATCTAAATTAATACCATAAGCTTCCAATAAACTGGCACCTTTTTCTATATTTTTTTCTCTAATCGCTCGATTATAGTGTGTTTGAAACGAATCAATGTAGTGAACATTCTTGATGTTTTTAGGGTCTTTCAAAAATTGAATTATAGGTTCTTGTATTGGTGTTTTTTCTGGAACATCTTTGCAACTGTTCAGTAACATAAATACCATACAATATAATAGGAATGGAAATACATGCATTGCTTTGAAAGAAATACGATAATCCTTTACTACCACAAAACGGAAAATCTTTTTTGAAAATTCTAATTGACTGCTCATTTTTTTAATTTGCTATACCTCAAACAAAAGTACTATTTCTTTTTAATTAGCAAACAACTTCATCTAAAATAAGGGGTAACTTTTAGCTTAACCCTACCTAAAAAATAAGGGTTGACCCTTATTGTGCCGTGTAGCAATAGAAGATACATTTGCACATGTAACTGGTTAATAAAAAGTTAAAAAAATAAATCAGATTGTAAACTAAATAAAAACCAATTACGTAAGTAAATTTTTTAAATAATTAATTATGAAAACTATGAAAAAAAAAGTACTATTTTCAGTCTTAACCGTAGTATTTAGTCTCTTTGCTTTTGGGCAAACTTTTGATGTAGATAATCTCAGATACACTGTTATTAGTGGAACTGATGTGAGTGTAAGAAAAACAAATGTATTTCCAACAGGTAATTTAACCATTCCAGCTACGGTAGTTAATGGAGGAACAACTTATTCAGTTACAACTATTCCTGGTAGTGGATTTGGATCATGTCCTGGTTTAACATCTGTTACTATACCAAATTCGGTTACTACCATAGGTGAAAATGCTTTTGCCTTCAATCCAAATATTACTTCCATTAACATACCCTCTTCATTAACAACTATTCCTAATTTGTTTTGTTATGGCTGTAGCATCACTTCTTTAAACATACCCAATTCCGTTACTAATATAGGTGCCGCTGCTTTTTTTGGTTGTGATAACTTAAACGCTATAATCATACCCAATTCCGTTACTTTTATAGGTAATCAATCATTTCTAGGGTGTAGTAGCTTAACTTCATTGACTATAGGTAGCTCGGTCAATATAATTCAAGATGACGCGTTTCGTAATTGTACTGGTTTAACCTCAGTAACAGTTAATTGGGCAACACCATTAGTTATAAACGCCAATGTTTTTCTAGGTGTAAATACAGCAACTATACCACTTAACGTACCATCGGGTACAGTAGCGGCTTACCAAGCAGCAGCTGTTTGGTCAAATTTTGCATCAATAACAGAACAGCCTGCTCCCATATCCAACACCTTCTCAATTGCAAACAACACTAACCTGATTACCTCAGGCAACGTTAACATCAACTACAGCGGAGGTACACTTACCAACAATGGTACGCTAACCAACCCAAACGGAACTCTAATTTTTTCGTCACCAGTAACTTATGAAGGTACCGGAACTGCCATTACAAATGGTTTAGAAGTTGTACATGCAGGCACCAGCACCCTAAACAACCGCATCAACGTATCAGGTACTTTAGCGATAAACAACGGAAACCTAGACGCTAACAACAACTTAACGTTACTTTCTAATGCCTCAGGTACGGCAGTAATTGCACCAGTACCTGCTACAAGTGCTATTACTGGTAAAGTAACGGTTCAACGCCATATTCCACAAGGCAAAAGAGCATTCCGTTTCCTTACTCCTGGGGTAACAACCGATGATTTTATCAGCAACAACTGGCAAATGCAAACACACATCACGGGTTCTACTTCCGGAGCAAATGGCTTCGACCAAACCGTTTCTGGAAACCCATCAATGTTTACATACAACAACCAACAAACTACAGGTTCAGGTTGGGAAGCTATTGCCAATACCAATGCTACGAATTTAAATGCAGGACAAGGCTACCGTCTTTTAGTACGTGGCGATAGAACACCAACCAACATTACTGCAGCTTCACTACCATTAATGAACACAGCAGTTACTCTAGCGGCAACAGGAACTGTAACTACAGGAACAGTAACGTTCAACACCGCTTCGGCAACGCCTATTAATAACACTACCAATACAACTACTAACGGTTTCAGCTTAATCGGAAATCCATACGTAAACACAGTAAACTGGAACAACCTAACCAAAAATGACCTTACCGATGCCTACTATGCCTGGGATGCCAATATGGGAACTCCAGCACAACGCGGACGTTATGTGGTATACAGCACCACTTTAGGTTCTAATAACGGAGCATCAGCAGTCAACGAGTTCATCCAACCGGGACAAGCATTTTTTGTGAAAAACAGTACTTTAGGAACAGCTGGAAGCATCACGTTCCAAGAGAACAATAAAATAGGAGGAAGCTCGGTTTCAAACCAAGTGTTTTCAGAACCAGCACCCTTAGCCCGCATCGAATTACAAGTATACGAAACTAATGAATTGGCATTAAATAGCTACCCAATAGATGCAGCGGTTGCATTATTTGACGCTTCTTTCGATAGTAATTCACAAAATACAGGCATCGAAAAACTAAGCACAGGAACTGAAAACTTAGCTTTTAGAACAAACAACCAAAACTGGACCATCCAAACAAATGCATTGCCACAAGCAACAGACGAAGTGCAAATTGATTTAAACCAATTTGTAGCCAATAAAAACTACAGCTTTAAAACCGTTATGCAAAACATGGACAGCAACTTAACGCCTTATTTGCTAGATGCTTACACCAACCAATACACAGAATTGCCAGTAAACACTACAACTATTCATGCCTTCCAAACTAACGACGAGGCAGCATCGTATGCCAATAACCGTTTTAAAATTGTATTCCAAAACACCACGCTAAACAATCCTGAGTTTAACGAATCGGCTTTAACATTATATCCTAACCCTATAACTAACGGGCAATTCAACATTGCGCTACCATCTAGCATTACAGGAGAAGTAAACATCAGTATCACCAATTTATTAGGACAAACGGTTTACGAAAACAAAGTAAATGCAGCACCTACTATTGCCGTTCAAACCAATACACATTTAGCTCAAGCCGTTTATGTAGTTACTATCTCTAATAACGGGAAAAGTGTAACCAAAAAAATTACAGTAAAATAATACCAAACCTCATGAAAAATTACATTCAAAAATTAATCTATAGCTTTATTTTCATACTACTGCCACTTTGTAGCGCTTTAGCAGATGAAGAATTTCCAGACGATACAGACGATTTAACCCCACCAGCACCCATTGACGATTACGTATCGGTGGTTTTAGTAGCCGCAATTGCAGTTACATTCTGGTTTTTTAAAAACCAACAAAAAAAACACAACGCTATCAATTCTTAAATTTTACAACACATACAATTTAAATACAATACACATGAAAAAAATATTCTTCTTAGCCCTAGGGCTTATCGCATTAAACGCAACCGCACAATCCGTTTCCATCAACACCGATGGTTCAACCGCAGACAACTCGGCTATTTTAGACGTAAAAAGCACCGATAAAGGAATTTTAATCCCAAGAATGACTGAGGCACAACGCAATCTAATCACCACACCAGCCACAGGATTACTAATCTACCAAACTGATGCAACAGCTGGGTTTTATTTTTACAACGGAACCGCTTGGGCTGCTGTTGGTGGTGCAGGTGGTTCATCTTTACCCTCTCAAGCAGGTAACGCAGGTAAAGTATTAACTACCGATGGTAATAATGCAAGTTGGACAAATGCACCTATTTTAGGAACATTGCAAGTAAACACCGTTACTTCTGCACAAGCAAATACTATTGTAGTAACTGATTTGAATGTAAGAATCATCATGCTTGACTTTCAGGGTGGAGCATCGAATTCAGCAGGTACTGAATTAAATCTTACACTACCAAGTGCAGCAAGTTATCCTTCTGGTACTATTATTTCATTTGTTCTCACAAATACTAGCGGTGCACCACTTACTACACAAACTAATAGGTTTACCTCCTCAAGCTCCACAATCACAGCTGGTAATTTAAATAACGTTACTGCAACCAATGCCACCCTTATTGCAAACGGTGCAAATGGACGATTTAGTTTTGTAACCGATGGTGTAAGCAGATGGTTTAGAGTGAATTAATTTAAAAGATAAACTAACACAATTAAAAAAAATCATGGAAGAATTTATAGGTACAATCAAGATGTTTGCGGGTACTTATCCACCTCATGGATGGATGTTTTGCCACGGGCAAGAATTATCAATTAGTCAACATAGTGGATTGTTTTCTGTACTGGGTACAATATATGGAGGTGACGGTAGAAGTACTTTTGCATTACCCGATTTTCGTGGCGTGGTGCCTGTTGGTGCTGGTAAACCAAAAAGAGATAGTTTTCAAGAAGTTGTCCAAGGTGTAACAACAGGCAAAGCAGAAAATATATTAAACAAATCTAATATGCCTAAATTACAAGGGATAGCGGAAATTGCAAACTTTAAAGCGCTTGCTAAAGGGGTAATTGAAGATGTGATTAAACCAATTATTAGTATTCCTTGCAGTGACAATAGTGCTGATTCTGGGAATCCAAAAGGGAAATATATTGGTTTAAGCGATGCAGCAGATGGTGGAGGTAATCCAGCTACTTTATATAGTAATACTTCGAATACATATATGAAACCTTTTGAAAACAATACAAGAGTTTCTTTGAAAGCAGAATTGCCAGTAACGCTTGAGGGAACACCAACTGCAACTATAAATATAGGTTCTGATTCACCAGAAGGCATTTCTACTTACCAACCATCGTTAGGGATTAACTTTATTATTTGTGTTGAGGGCGTTTATCCTCAAAGATATTAAAATATAAATTATCATGAAAAATAATACTTTACACTCAGGTCAATCATTGTGGAGAAACAAAAGTTCTGAAAACAAATTAGTTTCTGAGAATGGTTTATATGAGTTAGTGCTTCAAGAAGATGATGGCAATTTAGTTTTATATGAAAATCAGCCAAATAATCGATTCCCAGTTTTTGCATCAAATACACAAAATTCAAAAGTTGAAGCAGCAGTATTTCAAGAAGACGGGAACTTTGTTTTATATGAAAATGGGGCTGATCGTAAAAACCCAAAGTGGGCATCAAGCACTCAAAACATATCTGCTAACAAACTGAAACTAGAAAACTCAGGGGCTATTTGTTTGTATGATAAAAATGACAAACTTGTTTTTGTTATTAATAGTCAACGATGGATGAGTGCATTAAAAGATTCTCAAACTTTAAATGACATCTGTATGCCTGGAAGTCATGATGCTGGAATGTATTCTACAAGCTTTTTTCAGCTAGGTCAAGGGCTAGCATTAACCCAGTCAAAGAATATTAGAGAGCAACTTGATTTTGGGATTAGATATTTTGATTTGAGACCAGAATATGACCCTAGTAAAAGTGGAGAGAATAGATTTAATGTTTATCATGGACCAGCTGCTGGTCCTCTAATTAAAGATATTTTGAATGATATCAAAAGTTTTTTTGAGCATCCTAACGGTAAAAAGGAAACTGTTATCATTGGACTAACACATTTTAAAGAATTTCATGATTATGTTAAAATTAATTTATTAAAATTTATAATAGAAAAATTAGAAGGGCTTATTTATAAATTATCGCATTACGATAATCTTGGAAATGTTAAACTCTCAGAAGTTAGAGGAAAAATTATTTTTTTATTAGATGTTGATGTAAAAGAATTTAACAAGCTAACTTCAGGAAATAATATTTCTAACTTTTTTACAACTCGAACTTTCGGTTCTTGTGTTTTTGATGAATATTCAAATACAATGGATTATACAGAAATGCATAAGAAACAGATAGCTCATTTTAAATCATTTAATGAAGAGAAATTATTCCTACTGAATTGGACACTAACTCCCCCTGATGATACTATGGGTAAAATTCTAATTGCTCACCAAGAATTTGAAAAAACTTTTTTTCCAGTTATTTCTTTAATTAAAAAATTAGTTGGTATTGACCCTGATAAAATAAATATTAAAAAATTTGCTGAAGAAATCAACCCACATTTGTGTAGGTGGGGTCATGCACGAGAAGGTCTTTTTAAACCTAATCGATACGGTAAAATAGTTAATATCATTAATGGTGATTTTTGGGAAGTTTCTGGTAATGATGTTTTAAAAGTTTGTTTTGAAATTATGAATAATAAATAACTTTAGCAGAAAAACTGCTACCTCTTCAATCATTTCATGCAGCAAAATTAAATGCTAATCAAATGCTTATAAAAATAAAATAAAAAATGAAAAAACTATTCTTCTTAGCCCTAGGGCTTATCGCATTAAACGCAACCGCACAATCCGTTTCCATCAACACCGATGGTTCAACCGCAGACAACTCGGCTATTTTAGACGTAAAAAGCACCGATAAAGGCGTTTTAATCCCAAGAATGACCGAGGCACAACGTAACTTAATCGCTACACCAGCCACAGGTTTACTAATCTACCAAACCGATGGAACTTCTGGATTTTATTTTTATAACGGAACCGCTTGGACGAGTTTGAGTGCAGGTGGTTCATCAGGCTGGAATTTAACAGGGAATGCAGGTACAGATGCAAACATCAATTTTATTGGAACAACTGACAACACCGGGTTAACATTTAGAACCAACAACTCCTCGCACTGGCAACTCACACCCAGAGGAAGGTTTAGCATCGCAAATGGTAACAGAAATATTTTTATTAGTGGCGGTAACGAAACTTTTACAAATACAGGATTCCTCTCTCAACAAGCAACAAATAATACTGTTATTGGGTTAAATGCGCTGACCAGTCTTACAAACGGACAATCCAACACGGCTTTAGGTTTTAATTCGCTACTTAGTACCACTTCAGGACGTAGTAATACGGCTATTGGTTCTGGTGGTTTATCAGGTAATACAACTGGAAATGATAATACAGCTATTGGCAGGAATGCTTTAACTACAAATACAACCGGAAATTTTAACACTGCTATTGGTAATAGTGCAAATGTTAGTTCTGGAGATCTCACTAATGCTACGGCAATAGGTAACCAGGCTGTTGTTGATGCCTCAAACAAAATACGTTTAGGGGATAATAATGTTACCGCCACAGATATTGCCGGGCAACTAAAAGTAAACGCACAATCTACTACGGATAATTTCACACTACCCGCTACCAGAGGAGCTGCTAACCAAGTGTTAAGTACAGATGGTGCAGGGGCTACACAATGGGTAACGCCAAGTGCATCTACCAGTGCATACCCTAATGTAGAGTTGAGCGTAACAAATACCGTTATACAAAACATTCCCGACCTTGTAAATTCAACAACTACTAATACTGTACTCAACTTTTCTACTACCAACAATTCTAATGCCAGCCTTACAGGTGGAAATACTTGGAATGGCTCTGTGTTTACAGTAGGTAGCGCGGGTGCAGGTTGGTACCAAATAAATGCACAGGTAGTTGGAGTAAGTGCTACTGGTACACTGAGTTCTATTGGTGTGCTATACTTTATGGATATAAACAATACTGCAGGTAATAACAAATCAGGGGCTTTACACCTTTCGACTATTTTCGCGGGTGGAAATACAAGCGACCCTGTAATTAGACAGGCAAGCCATTTTAACAACTTAATTTATTTGAATGCAGGCGATAACATTCGTTTCAGAGCTTGGTCTCCGTCAACTACAACAGCAGCCAACACTGCAGCCGATGGCAGAACGTTTCTTAATATTGTGAGGATTAAATAAAATAAAAGAAATATTAAACTATTTTTAATTTAATCCGTGTAAATATTTTACAAAAAACGAGTCAGCTATGGCTCGTTTTTTATTTCATAGCCCAACACCAATTCTATGATAAAAGCCCCAGTTTGTCATGTTGACGAAGGAAACATCACACAAGCAACTCACCCCCAATTTGTCATGTTGACGCAGGAAAAATCACACAAGTAACTCACGCCCATTTTGTCATGTTGACGCAGGAAACATCACACACCCCCCCAGTTTGTCATGTTGACGCAGGAAACATCCCACAAGTAACCCACCCCCAGTTTGTCATGTTGACAAAGGAAACATTTCACAAACAATACACCCACAAACAATTTTTATATGTATATAAGCAATAGGAGATGAATTTTATTTTCAAAAAATAAGGGTTGTCCCTTATTGCGCAGTATTATAAATGAGGATACATTTGCAGTTGGGTTTCTTTACAATTCAACAAATAGAACGTTTGTTAACAAAAACCAAACAAAAACCAATTACGTAAATAAAAATTCTAAATAATTAATTATGATAAAAATGCTACAAATTTATTGTGTAATATTATTTACACTTTGTTCATTCCATGCTTCTGGTATGAATCTTTTTGTCCAAACACCTAACAATGGAACTATTAGTCTTGATGTAGAGCCTTCAGACAGTGTTGAAAATGTAAAAGCAAAAATTTTTGATCAAATTGCTATACCTGAAAGTAACCAAATACTTCATTGGAATGGTACACTTTTAGAAGATAATTTTACCCTAGCTGATTATGGCATTACTAATAATCAAACCATTCAATTAACCGATACAAGTCAATCAAATCCCATATCCAACACCTTCTCAATTGCAAACAACACTAACCTGATAACCTCAGGCAACGTTAACATCAACTACAGCGGTGGTACACTTACCAACAATGGTACGCTAACCAACCCAAACGGAACTCTAATTTTTTCGTCACCAGTAACCTATGAAGGTACAGGAACTGCCATTACAAATGGTTTAGAAGTTGCACATGCAGGCACCAGCACCCTAAACAACCGCATCAACGTATCAGGTACTTTAGTCCTAAACAACGGAAACCTAGACGCTAACAACAACTTAACGTTACTTTCTAATGCCTCAGGCACAGCAGTAATTGCACCAGTACCCGCTACAAGTGCTATTACTGGTAAAGTAACGGTTCAACGATACATTCCACAAGGCAAAAGAGCATTCCGTTTCCTTACTCCTGGGGTAACTACCGATGATTTTATCAGCAACAACTGGCAAATGCAAACACACATCACGGGTTCTACTTCCGGAGCAAATGGCTTCGACCAAACCGTTTCTGGAAACCCATCAATGTTTACATACAACAACCAACAAA
>Ga0209278_1000224_pt1 | contig 56731 bp, 56 predicted proteins | sample JI81BgreenDNA_FD_187504 | JGI IMG/M metagenome (GOLD analysis project Ga0209278, IMG submission 187504) | Wastewater effluent complex algal communities from Wisconsin, to seasonally profile nutrient transformation and Carbon sequestration -... | ecosystem: Engineered > WWTP > Effluent > Algae... | reverse complement strand
TGCCGGAACACCGAGCGCAGCCCGACCCCGGCGACCTCCGCCACCTGGGCTGCGCCGGGCGCGACATTGCCCTGTGCGACCAGTTCGAGCATCGCTGCGACGATCCGCGCCCGGCTAGACCGGCTGCGCGCCCGCCGCCCGTCATCAGCCGAGGTGGTGGCAACAGGAATGTCGTGCCTATCCGATGGATTCATGGCCGATGCCTTGTACAGGGCCGCGCGCCCTTGGGCCGCCGACGCTATGAAATAGCACACTGCCTGTCAATTCAAGCCCTGGCTCCACGCGCCACCCCCGCCGCGCATCCCCGCTTGCGCCTGCCGGGTCACCGCCGCCCCCAATCGCAGCGGGACGAGGGTTGCCCCCATATGAAAGGGATCGGTGCTCTGCCGTGTCGTGCCTTGAGGAATTGTGGCGCGGGTGGGATTCGAAAAATCGTCCTATCTGATTGTTTTATAGAAACAGATTTGTCGACCTTTGCCAAATATGCCCCTTAATCTGCCCCCAACTTAATTGGCTTGATGCGGGCAGATATCGACAAGAACTGCAGGAGAGCCATCGATGATCGTGCCCTTCCAACCCCTCGTCTAGACCCACTTCATTCCGGACTGACGACATCTACGTGCGGTTTCGGGTCTCGCCGCGCGGCACGCAGGTGCCCTAAAAGGCGGTGCCGGAAGCGCGCTCAGGCGACAACCGGCTCAAACACGGCGGCGGCCGGATTGGCGACGAAATGGCGTGAGAGGCTTTCACTCTTTTCAGCCACCTGTTCGACACTTGCGATCAGGGTTTCGAGCTCGGCATCGCTCATCAGCGGCGAGAAATTGACCCGCACGAAGCCGGGCTTGTCGAGCTCTGCGCCAAACCGGATCGCCTGATGGATCGCTTGCGATTGCAAATCGTCGATGCCGAGCAGGCGATGCACGTAAGGCCCGGCGCAGGCACAACCGCCGCGCGCCTGGATGCCGAAGCAGTCGCTGAGGATACGGGTGACGAGCTGGTGATGGACCAGTCGGCCCTCGCCATCGCGCATACGGAAGGAGACGATCGGCAGGTGTGCCTCCATCGCGCGGCCCAACACCTCGATCCGCGGGTTCGAGCGCCAGCGAGAGAGCGCCGCGCGGCTCCTTGTTGCTGCGCCGGCATCCAGACCCGCCTCGGTCATAGCAGCGCGCACGATACACGCCAGGGCGGTGCGGATGTCGCCGATGACGTTGGGCGTACCGGCTTCTTCGCGCGCGGCCAGATCAGGGAGATAATCATGCCCGTCCGGCGATACGAAGCTGACCGTGCCGCCGCCCGGCGAGGAGGGCTTGTCGATCATGGACGCGTCGCGGCGCACAACCAGCACGCCTGACGATGCCGGGCCGCCGACGAACTTGTGCGGCGAGAACACCAGCGCATCAATATGCACGTCGGCAGCCGGTCGCATCTGCATCGCGATGTAGGGCGCGGCTCCGGCATAGTCCCAGATCACCTTGCCGCCCGCCGCCTGAACGATGCGCGAGACGTCCGCAATATCGGTCAGCGCGCCAGTGACGTTCGATCCGGCGGAGAAAGCCGCGACGATCCGGCGGCCTGCTGCGCGCTGGAGATGCGCGGCGAGCGCCGCACGGTCAGGCCCGCACGCAGCATCCTCGGGCAGTTCGATCACCTCAGCCCCGCTTTCGCGCCAGGGGAGCAGGTTCGAATGATGCTCGTACGGGCCAAGCAAGACAAGCGCACGCTGCCCTGCGCCATCGCGCTGATCGGCCCCGAACAGGCGCACCAGCTTCTGAAGACCCGCGGTCGCACCCGAACCGGCGAAGATGACCGCATCACCCGCCCCCGCCCCGCATAGCCGGGCGACTTCCGCGCGCGCCGCCCGGCGCAGGGCATTGATCGACCGTCCGCAGTAAGACGCCTGCGTGTGCGGATTGGAATAGACTGGCAGCACGTGTTCGAGCACGAAATCCTCGATCTCGCGCAGCGCCCGGCCCGATGCGGCATAATCGGCATAGAGCATCGGCTGCGGCCCCAGCGGGCCTTCGACCACCCTGCCCTTGCCAATGATCGACTGTGCCAGCGCGCCTTGCGCGAGCTTGGCGCGGACATCGGCGCGGAAGGCGTCGAACAGGGCTTGAGCCTCGGTCGAGTCGGAGCAGGGATGCGCACTGATCATGCGCATTGTTTCGCCCAGTCAGCGCGGGATTTCATTACCGATCTTGAGAAAATTCGGGTATATTATCGTTCATATGACCACTGAAACACTCGAAATCGACAGGATTGATCGAAGGATTCTCATGGCGCTTCAGGCCGACGCCTCATTGAGCCAGCGGTCGCTCGCCGAAGCGGTCGGGCTGTCGCAGAACGCCTGCTGGCGCAGGCTTCAGCGGCTGGAAAGCGCAGGCGTGCTGCGTGGGCAAAGGGCCGTGGTCGATCTGGCGCGGCTCGGTCTTGATCTGGTGGTGATCGTGATGATCAAGACACCCCACCATTCGAAGGATTGGGCCATCGCCTTCAAGGATCATGTCGAACGCATCCCGGGCGTGGTCGATCTCTACCGCATCGGCGGCGAATGGGATTATCTCATCAAGGTCGTCACCCAGGGGATCAGCGGTTATGACCGGTTCTACCAGCAATTGGTTGACGGGTTCGATCTGTCGGTGGTCACCGGCCATTTCGTGATGGAGGAGATGATCGCCTCGCGGCCGGTCACGCTCGTCTGAACCGGTCAGGGCGCGGGCGGTGTGAACAGCGCGGGATCGAGCGGCGCGCCTACCCGGGTCTCGCGCCAGAACACGCTGTTGGCGATCACTCCGTCATAGGCCAGCGTAACCCGCCGCGCCTGGACCCAGCCGTTGGCGAGCCGGACGAAATCACCATAGAACCGCTCGTGAAAGCCTCGCGGCGTGGTGAACCCCATATAGGTGACAAAGCCGCTTTCCCTGTCGAAACCGAATAGCGTCTGCGCGCCCTTGGGATCGAGGATTCGCACGATCGCAGTCGGCCGCCCACCGATATCGCGCGACGGAGCATTGTGCAGTGCGAAGCCATCTTCCAGCGCCGAGCGGATGATGCCGAAGCCGAAATTGCTCGCCCAATAGGCATCCGCCTCGGCGCGGGGCATGATGCCGCGCTCGGTCCAGGTGGTCTCGCCGTCATAGCCGACCTCGAAGATCACCTTGTCGCCTGCCTTTGCGATGATCCGCACCTTGCCCGAAGCTTCATGCGCGGCGGTGCGCCCTTCCTCGAAGGTGCGCCACATCCGGTAATCATCGGCCTGCGCGCGCACCGCGCCGGTGGCAGGATCGTAGAAGGTCGCGGTGCCCGCCAGTTCGAGCGTGCCGGGATCGAGCCACAGCGCCCCGCCATGCGCCGCGACCGCACGTTCGATCACCGCCCGCGGATCGGGCGCAGCCGGTTCGGCATGGCCCGCCCCGGCCCACAGCCCGGTCAGAGCGATGATCGCTGCCGCCATGATCCCGCGCATATCCCGTCTCCCGTCTGCAATTTGTCCGGACATCTTTTCAACCACGCCGCCATGCTCTAGGCAAGCACCATGCACCATTACCGCCCGCTCGCCGCTGTTTTCCTTCTCGCCGCGCCCGTAGCCGCTGCCGCGCAGGGCACCCTGCCCGCAGGTATCTGGACGAACACCGAGGACGCGTATTTCGCCGAGGAGGAAGGGCGCGAGAAGCCTGCAGCGGTGATGATCGAAGTCGGCGCAGATGGCCGCTGGCGCGCTATCGACGCCTTCGGCGCAGCGCAGGGCGAGTGGCAGGCGGGCGCAATCCCCGGCCTCTCCGCGCGCGCGGACGGGTCGGGCTGGCAGATCGGCGCGAGCGAGATCCGCCGCGCCCGCCCGTTCTCCTGCTGGGTCTCCGTGCGCAAGTTCGCCGCCAAGCCAGACGGAACACCCGACTGGACCTTCGCGGGCAACCTGACGAGCTTCGATCAGGGCGGAAGGATCACCATTCCCGGCAACGGCGAGGCGCCCGACCTGACCATCCGGCTGCGCAATGTCACCTGGGCCAAGGGCAGCCGCAACAAGCCCTCGCTGGTGCTCTATGTCCACAAGGACGATCCCGAACGGGCAGAAAGCTACAGCTGGGCATCGCCCGATGCCACGCTGGTGGGGATCAACCTGCGCTGGATGCAGGGCAGCTGCACCCGTACCGGCGATTAGGGGGATCAGGCCGGAGCCTTCCACGCCGCGCCGCCGACCCAGTCCCCGGCGACCGCGCGGAATTCCTCGCAGGTGATCGCGGCCCAGACGCCGGCGGCGAAATAGGGATCGGCTTCGAGCCGTGCGCGGGCCTCACCCGCATCCTCCGCCTTGATGACCAGCAGCGAGCCGAGGGTGCGCTCCCCGTCGCTCAATGGCCCGGCGACGGCATAGTGATCGATATGCGCCTCGACATGGGCCAGGTGCGCCGCCAGCAGCTCGGCCCGCAATGCCGCGCCGTTCTCTCCATCGCGGCAGCGGAAGGCGAACAGCCTCACCCGCCGACCTCGACACATTCGACCAGCTCGCCCGCCGCACCGATCGCGGTGGCGGCGCGGCGGCCTTCGTAGAGGGCACCCTCGCGGGCGGCGGGCGGCGCGATCCACTTCGCCCTGCAGGCGTCGAGATCGCGCACCGCCAGCGTCACCAGCGCATTGCCCGGCGGCAGCATCCCCGCATGGCGCGCGCGGGGGGTGGCAGCGGGGGGGTAATCGTCGACCTCGACAATCGGCATCCGGCCAGCCCTCACCATCGAAATGGTCGTGAGCGTTTCGGCCGGCAATTCGAAGGCCTTGTTGATCATCGAATAGGGCAGCGTGTAATCCGCTCCGCGCTCCAGCCCGAGCGCATCGCGATACCACGCCAGCGCCGCCGCGCGATCGGGGGCGGCGAGGACGGTGATGAAGATCCGGTCAACCGGCGCGGCGGCGCGCGGCAGATCGAGGTCACCCATGTCGGACAGCACCTGGTTGAGATAGATCATCTCGCGTCCCGGCCCGAGCGCCTGCATCGGAATGAAGGAGGGCGCGACGTTTTCGAGCTTCTTCGGCGGGCCGACGATCTCCCACAACTCGGGCGGCAGGGCTTCGGGCCAGTGCCACACATCCTCGACCGTGGTTTCGAACGCGGCCCAACCATAGGTGGTGGTGGGGCGGAAATCGGGGTGCGTGGGTTGTTCGACCAGCCGGAACCAGCACGCCGCGCCGCTGGCCGGGCGCAGCACCGCATGAGACGCGCCCGCGCTCGCCGGACACCCCCAGCTGGCCGCGAGCCCGGCATCAAGCACGCCCTGTTCGACCAGTTCCAGCCGCAGCACATCGCGATAGGCGGCAATCGCCTGCGCCAGATCGGGGACAACCGATAGCCCGCCCATGATCGTGCCATGAGGGAGGGTCATCAGCCGAACTCCGGTTTACGTTTTTCCACAAAGGCCGCCGTCCCTTCGGCAAAGTCCGCGCCAGTAAAAGCGGCGGCGAAGGTCGCCAGCGTTGCGGCATCATCAGACACCTGTCCTTCGAGCACGCGGCGCACGAAGCCCTTGATCGCCCGCGCGCTGCTGCCCGAAGCGGCGGTGATCTGTGCGGTCAACGCCTCAGGGCTGTCGGCGATGATTTCGACCAGCCCGATCCGCTGCGCCTCCTCGGCACCCAGCAATTCGCCGGTGTAGAGCATCCGCTTGGCCTGCCCCGGCCCGACCAGATCGACCAGCAGCTTCACATCATGCAGCGGATAGACGAGCCCGAGTTTCGCGGGCGTGATCCCGAGCCGGGCGGCGGGCGTCGCCACCCGGATGTCGCAGGCCATCGCGATCCCGCAGCCCCCTCCCACACAGTCGCCCTCGACAAAGGCGATGGTGGGAATGTCGGCGCGGGCGAGTTCATATTGCGCGCGGTTGATCGCCTGCTGGTTCGCCGCGCGCCAATCGGCGTTGTCCTTGTTGGCGAGCAGTTCGCGGATGTCCGCGCCCGCACAGAAGGCGCCGCCCGGTTCGGCCGCGCGCAGTTCCAGCACCCTCGCCGCCGGATCGGCCACCGCCTCGGCGACCAGTGCAGGCAGCGCCTCCCACATGGCCATGTCGAAGGCATTGCGCCTGTCCGCGCGGTCGATCAGCAGGCGCGCGACCGCGCCCTCGCGGGTCAGACGCAGGCTCATGCCGGGTGCGTCGCCATGAAGTGATCGGCGATCGCCTTGCGGGTCGTCACCCATACGCCCTCGTGCGCGCGGACGTGGCGGAAGAATTCCTCCAGCGCCCAGATGCGCCCGGGCCGCCCTATGATGCGCAGGTGCAGGCCTAAGCTCATCATCTTGGGATTGCCCTCTTCGCCCTCGCGATAGAGCTGATCGAAATTCGCCTTGGCGTAGTCGAGCCACTGGTGCGGGGTCAGCGCCGGATCGGTCCACATCTTCATGTCGTTGCTGTCGAGCTGATAGGGCACGATGCACATTGGCTTTCCGGGGATGGTGTCGCGATCCCAGAAGGGCACGTCGCCGGAGTAATCGTCCATGTGATAGGTGAAGCCCTCCTCCGACAACAGCCGCCGGGTGTTGTCGGTGAGCAGATAACGTGACAGCCAGCCATAGGGGCGCACACCGCAGGTCGCCTCGATGCTGGTGACAGCCTTGCGGATGAAGTCGCGCTCTTGCTCCTCGTCCATCTTGAACTGGTGCACCCAGCGATAGCCGTGGCTGACGGGTTCATGGCCGAGTTCGCGGATCGCCGCAGCAATCTCCGGGTGGTTCTCAAGGCTCATCGCCGCGACCGTCCAGCTGGCCATGATGTCGTATTGCTTCAGCAGCTTCACAATCCGCGGCGCACCCGCCTTGATCCCATAGAGGTAATTGGATTCATTGGAATAATTGCGTATCTTCGATTTGACGAAGACGCCCAGCTCGTCGACCGGCTCCATCCCGCGATCGCCGCGGGCAATCGTCATTTCGCTGCCTTCCTCGACATTGACGACGACCGACAGCGCCAGCTTTGCAGCCCCCGGCCAGTCGATGCGTTCTTCGGTGAGCGCCATCAGTGCATCTCCTCCCCGCCCGAGACATTGAGCGCCTCGCCGGTGACATAGAAGGCCGCATCGCTGGCCAGCCACAGGCAGGCGGCGGCGGTATCGGAGGGCAGGCCCGGGCGGCCCATCGGATTCTTGGCGGCCATGTTGGCGAGATAGTCCTCTACCGTCGCGAAGCCGAGCAACTTACTGAAGTATTCGTTCTGCTGGGCGCCGAGGCCGGTGGTGACGTGGTTGGGGCAAATGGCGTTCACCGTAATGCCGTGCTTGCCGAGCTCGACTGCGCTCGCGCGGGTCAACCCGACCATGCCGTGCTTGGAGGAGACATAGGCAGGCAGGTGCGGGAAGCCGGTCTTGGCGGCCTGCGAGGCGATGTTGATGATCCGGCCGCCCTGCCCCCGCTCGACCATCGCCCGCGCCGCGGCCTGCGTGCAGTAGAACGCGCCCGACAAGTTGACCGCGATCACCTGATCCCATTCGTCGGCGGTATCGACTTCGAGCAGCGGCTTCATCTTGAAACCGATCCCGGCATTGTTGACGAGGATGTCGGGACCGCCGAAGCGTTCGACCGCCTGCGCCACCAGCGCACGGCACTGGTCAGCCTTCGACACGTCGCAGGCGATCAGCGCGACCGCAGCGCCGCGGGCGCGCAGGTCTTCGGCGACACTCTCTGCCTCCTCGTCGATCACAAGGTCGGAGACGACGCAGTTCGCCCCTTCGTCGGCAAAGGCTTGCAGGATGCCCTGCCCCAGCCCCTTTTGCTTACCCGATCCGGTGACAAGCACGGTCTTGCCCGCAAACGCCCCCGCCACCTTACAGATCCTCGGTCAGGATGAATTGCGGCGCGTCGGCAAAGCCTTGGAACGGCGCTGCTGCGGCCTGGAAGTCCTCAGTCGAGATATCGGCGATGAAGGCGTCCATGCCGGTGATGTCGATCACCTCGATATACTGGTAGACGGGCGTCGCACTGTCGTCGCCGAACACGCCGGTGGCCCTGTGAACGGTGAAGCTGGTGACCGAGCCGAGACCGTTGACCGTCGGGATGTCGCGGGTTTTCGCCCACTCCTCGTATTCGGAAACGTCGACGCCGGGCTTCAGATTGAACAGGCAAATGATGCGCATGGCTTCAGGCTCCTTGGCTGGGCGGGCGATAGGCCCGCAAATGTTCATCGAGTTGGCGCGCGAGCGCGAACAGCGCCCCCTCTGCGCCCGCCGGGCCGACCAGCTGCACGCCGATGGGCAAGCCTTCGGCTGTCCATCCGGCGGGAATGCTGATGGACGGCAGGCCGGCAATGTTGGCAAGGCAGGTGAAATCGGCCTGCGCTGGCGGCTCGGGATCGCTGTGCGGGAACGGCGGATTGGGCACCGTCGGCAGGATCAGGAAGCCGTGCTCTTCGACCAGTGCCTGCACCTCGGCGCGGGTGCGGGCGAGGATTTCGCGGTCCTCCGCCCAGTCGGCAAGGTTGCGGCGCGGGCCATAGGTGAGCAGCTTGGCCAGCTTGTCGGAAGTGGCGACGCCGCGCAGATGCGCTGCCATCTCGCGCGAGACGCCGATGAACCCGGCGAAGCGGATGCGCGATTGCGGGTGGCTGAGCGCAACTTGCACGGGCGGCATCGGCAGTGCAGCGAGCGCCGCCGCAAAGGCCTGCGCGACCTCGGGATGCACGTCCACCCCATGCTCGGCCAGCGTCGCGCCCGCGCCTTCAAGCGGATCATCGCCGAAGCCCGAAATCACCCGCGCGACCCGCTCCAGTGTTGCAAGATCGCGCGCCAGCGGCCCGATCGCATCAAGCGTCAGGTCAGCCGGCTCCAACCCCTCCTGACTGACGCTCGCGGTGGCGGGTTTGAAGCCGTAGACCCCGCAATGGCTCGCAGGGATGCGCACCGATCCCATCGTGTCGGTGCCTAGCGCCGCCTCGCACAGCCCCGCCGCCACCGCCGCTCCGCTGCCCCCCGAAGAGCCGCCCGGTGAGAAGCCCAGGCGGTGCGGGTTGTGAACCGGGCCGAAATGCGGATTGTCGCTCTTCGCGCCGAGCGCCCCTTCCTCCATGCCCAGCACGCCGATGATCGCCGCTCCTGCTTGCCGCAATAGCGCCACGGTATCGGCATCACGCTCGGCCAGCCGGGTCTCGAAAGCGGCAAGCCCGGCGTGCCACGGCATCCCGGCGACAGCGATATTGGCCTTCACCCCGATGGTCATTCCGGCGAGCGGCCCCTCGCCGAAGCTGGCCGCGCGGTCAAAATCGGTGAAGGCGTTGAGCGGGGCGTTGGCCGCTTCGAGTGCGTCAAAGTCGATCATGCGGCCGCTCACACCCCGCGCCTGTCGATCAGCCGCAAGGGCTTCTGGCGGGTGTCGATCTCGGTCGCAGCGGCAGTCTCGCCCGGGGCCACCAGCGCCACCTCAACCTCGACTCCAAGACCGCGGCGCAGCAGATCGGCAAGCTCCCCCGCGTCGCTCCCGCCTCGGCTTTCGAGCGTCACGGTCATGTGATCCTTCTGGCTCGCATCGCGGTTGAGGTGGCAGACATATTCGCCGGTCAGGTCGGGCCGGTTCTCGATGATCGCGCCGATCGCATGGGGGAAGACATTGATCCCGCGCAGCTTGACCATGTTGTCGCTGCGGCCCTTGAACCCGGCGATTCGCTTGAACACGATCTCGCCCCGGCCATCGAGCTCATGGGTGATGTCGTGGGTATTGAAGCGGATGCAGGGCGCAATGTCGTCCTTGTAGAGACAGGTGACGACCATGTCCCCAGTCTCGCCCCGGGCCACCGGCGCCCCGCTCTCGATGTCGAGCAGTTCGAGATATTGCGCGTCTTCCCAGACATACATCCCGTCGCGCTCCGGCCCCTCGCCCGCGATGGAGCCGGTATCGCCGACGCCGTACCAGTCATAGGCCTTCGCGCCGTGCCACGCGGCTTCGGTGCTGGCGCGATCCTCAGTGCCGAGATGGCCGATGATCATGCGGATATTGATACGATCGAACAGCCCTTCGGCCTCGGCGGTTTCGGCGAGCTTGCGGATGTAGTCGACAAAGCCGACGATCGCGGTGACGCCGAAATCCGCCATCAGCCGCACCTGATTGACCGAGCGGGTCTCGATCCCCGTTCCCGCAGACAGGAACACCGAATTTGTGAAGTGCGTCACCGCCTCGCGGATATAGTGCCCGCCGTTGATCATGCCGTGGCCATAGACCGAATGGACGACATCGGTCGGCGCCAAACCCATCCAGCGATACATCCGCCCCACCAAGAGGTTGCCGACCTCGCGGCCCTTGGGCCCGAAAATCAGCGTCTGCGGCTTGCCGGTGGTGCCGCTGGTGGTGTGGAAGATGCTGGGTGCGCGGCTTTCGGCTGAGCCCATCCCGTGAAAGTCGCCGAAGGGCGGATGGTCGGCGATCGAGGCCATCAGGTCACTCTTGTCGTAGACCGGCAGCTTGGTGATGTCCGCGAGGCCCCGAATGTCGCCCGGCTCGATCCCCTTCGTGCCCCACAGACGCTGGTAGAACGGCACCTGCCAGCCGCGCACCATCAGCTTGCGGAATTGCGCATCCTGAATGGCGAACAATTCGTCGCGGCTCATGCTCGAATAGCGCGCGGTGAAGGCCTCGCCGATAGGATAGTCGGCGAGCAGCTGCTGGTGATCGAAGGCTTCGAAATAGGTCGGGTAGGTCATCAGGGATTCGCCATGAAGGAGAGAGGATCATCGAAGATGCGCGGGTCGGCACCGGAGCCAGCCAGCCGGCGGCACAGGGCGTATTTGGCGGCGGACTGGGCCGCGCTCATCGGCGAGGCCGGGCTGCCGAGATTGGCCGGGATCGTGCGTTCGATCACGCCGCCATCGCGCCGCGTGACGACGAGCCGCTGCGGGGCCATCGCATTGCCATCGGAATTGTCGTCGAGCCGCACCGCAACCGCGCCCGCCAGCGCGACCAGCTCGGGCGTGTGGAGCGCAGCGCCGTCGAACAGATCGGGGTCGATCACTCCGTCGCGCAGCATCAGCGGCGCGAGGATCGCGAGGCACAGCCGCGCATAGGCAGGGCTCATGTCTGCGCGATAGGGCCGCCCGACAAGGCGCTCGATCAGCGGCGGCGCGTAAAGTTCGATGCGCGCCACCTCGCCGAGCCGCAGGCCTTCGCGATGCAGCGCCTCAAGCTCGCCGAGCGCGCCGTGGCTCGCCCTGCCAGAGGGGAACGGCTTGATCGCGACCTCGCTGATCCGCCAGACCTTGCCGAGATCGGCGGTGTAGCGCGACAGGTCGAGCGGCTCGATCAGGCGGGAATAGCCGAACGGGCCTTCGAGCACGTCATGCGGGCCGGTCATCCCGCCCTCGACCAGCGCCACCGCGGTGATCGCCGCGCGCGCGGCGTTGGCGATCTGGAGCGGGAGCGCGATCGAGGCCTCGACATGGGCCTGCATCGTCCCGCTGGCGAAGGAATAGGCAAGGCCCATCACGTCGGCATAGCGTTCCGGCGGAATATCGGTCAGCCGCGCTGCCGCCAGCGCCGCGCCGATCACGCCCGCGGTTGCCGGGCGGAAGAAGGCCATCGGCGCGGTGGCCGCAAGGCCCAGCCCGCTGGCGATATCGACCCCGACCGCCACCGCCGCAAGCACGTTCTCCTCGCCAATCCCGCCCCTGTCATGTGCCTGCGCCATCACCGCTGCGGTCACCGCCGAGAGCGCGTGAACCACCGCGCCTTCGTGGACGGCATCCCATTCGAGGCAATGGATCGCAAAGCCGTTGAAGAAGGCGGCCGAGGCGGCAGGTGCCTCCCCGCCGCACAGCAGACGCGCATGGGGATCGGTGCCGAGCGCCCGGACGGCGTATTTCAGCTTCTGCGCCTCGGGCGACTGCGCCCCGGCTGCGCCGCTTGCCAGCGTGTCGGCGATCAGCCGCACGGTATCGGCGCGCACGCTGGCGGGCAGCCGGTGGTCGGCAGCGGCAAAATCGAGGATGGCGCGGGTCGCGTTCACCGGATCCAGTCCTCCAGCAGCGCGTCGATCGCCGCGCCGTCATCGCCCTCCAGCGCAAGCCGCACCGCGCGCTCCGCCTCGCCCGCCGCCAGACCGCCCCAGCGCGCGAGACTGTGCATCTTGGCGACGATGTGCGCCTCGCTGACCGGCCTTTCGGGATCGCCCAGCGTGTCGACCAGCTCCAGCCCGTTGACCCGCGCGCCGAAATGGGAGGGGTAGCGGGCGGTGAAGGTGGAGTCTTCGGTAACGCTCACCTGTGCGCGCAAGGGGGCAAGCGAGGCGATGGCCTCAGGCGTGAAGTCTTGCGGTTCGGCCTTGCGCCCGTCGGCCACCACCGCAACCGCGTGCTGGAGCGAGAACTTCGCCTCGAGTTCGGTTTGCGGGTCGGGCCGGTCGCAGAAGGTCAGCGCGTCGGCATAGGTTTCGACCGTGAAGGGGGCATCGAGCCGGCCTTGCGCGCGCAGTTCCATCGCCGCGTCGATCGCGGGATGGGCGTGGCGGCAGGCGGCAAAGGGCTTGAAGCTGACAGCATGGATCAGCCAGTCCTCGTCCCCGCCCCCCAGTGTGCCGGGCACCTGCGTCATCGCCGCGAACAGGCCTTGCGGCCCTTCGAGCAATCCGAGCGGCCCGGTCGCGCCGTAGTGGACGTGCAGCGCCGCATCGCGCCCGGTGCGCACCGCGTGGTGGATGTGCCACTGCTTGGTCAACACGCCGGGCGCATGGCGCATATGCCACAACCCGCCCGCGACCGATCCGGCATTGGCGAGCGCATGGGCGTACTCGACCTGCGCAAAACCGATCAGCGAGCCGAACGCCGCCGCTGCACCAAAACCGCCCATGGTCGCGGTCGGGTGCCAGCGGGCGTAGTGGTGGGCATCCATCGCTGCCCCTATCGCGATCATCGCCTCGTAACCGCGCACCGCCGCATCGAGCCGCGCCTCCATGGGGGCGCTCGCCATGCTGAGCGCTGCGGGCCACACCACCGGGCCGGGATGAAGCAATGCCGCGCGGTGGACATCGTCCATCTCCAGCACGTTGCCGAGGTAGGTCGCTCGCTCCCAGCCGTTGAAAGAAATCGTCGCCCCCAGCGCCGCCGCCTCGGTGCCGCGCGCGCCCGCCACGCAGGCCAGCCAGTCGAGCAGGTGCAACCGCGCACGCTGACGCTCGCCTTTTGTCACAGGGCGCGCTAACCTTGCGCCAAGCATGGTCAGGAGCGGGCTGGTCATCACACGCTCGCCGCCTGCCCGGGAGAGATTTGGAGCATAGTTTGGCAACTGAAGCCACCGAGGCAAAGACGCAGCGTCTGCCGCGCTATCTGCAACTGGCAGGCGAACTGCGCGAGGCGATTCTGAAGGGCGAGTTCGCAGGCGGACGGCAGTTTCCGACCGAAACGGTGCTGTGCGCCCGATACGATGTCAGCCGCTACACCATCCGCGAGGCGCTGCGCCGGCTCGAGGCGGAAGGCCTGATCCAGCGGCGGCGCGGTTCGGGCACCACGGTGCAGCCTGCCGCGGCGCGGGGCGGCGCGCTGCACCAGCCGCTCTCCAACGTCGGCGAACTCTTGCAATATGCCCGCGACAGCGAGGTGGTGTATGAGCGGCAGGGCCACGGCCCGCTGCCGGCCGAAGTCGCGGTGCAGCTGGCCGAGCCGACGGGCGGCGAATGGACGGTCTTTCGCGGGGTGCGTCGCCACGCCGGCGATGCCCCGCCGATTGCGGCCACTGCGGCCTATTTCCATGAAATGCTCGGCGAGGCGGTCGACGCGCTCGATCTGGGCGCGGGAACGCTGTTCAGCCAGATCGAGCAGCTTGCCGGTGTGCAGATCGGCAAGGTGACGCAAGACATTCAGGCGATTGCTGCGGACGCGGCCATGGCCGCCGCGCTCGAAGTCGAGGAAGGCAGCCCGGTGCTGCGCATCCTGCGCTGCTATTTCGATCCGAAGGGACGGATCTTCGAGATCTCGGTCAGCCACCACCCCGGTGACCGCTTCGCCTACGCGATGCATATCGACGTCGAGGCCTGAAGCGGGGATCACGCGCCGCCGTCTCCCAATCCCGGCACCCGGCCCGGCGTCCACGCCTCACCGGCAAAACGGATCGCTGGCGCGATGAAGCTGCCCCCCGCAGCGCCTGTCACCAGCAAGCCGCGCTCAGCCACGTGCGGCGCGTCGAATGCCTCGCGGAAATCGAGCACCGGAGCAAAGGCGACATCCTTGTCGGCGAACCATTCCTCCCACTCGCTGCGGGTGCGGGTTGCAAAGGTTTCAGAGAGGAAGGCGATCAGTTCGCCCTGCTCACCCGCTGGTGCATCGGCCAGCGGATAGAGATCCTCGCGTCCGAGCGCGCCCAGCAGGTTGCGCGCAAACTTCAGCTCGCGCCCGCCGAGCACCACGTGCTTGCCATCGGCGGTAGCATAGACATGATAGAATGCCGCCCCGCCGAGACTGCGCTGCTGCGCCGAGCGCGGGGATGGCCCGCCCGCGATCGCGCTGCCGGCAATATGCGCGCACCACGGCAGCATGGAATCGAACATCGCGCAGTCGATATAGGCACCCTCGCCTGTCCGTTCGCGCCCGACCAGCGCCATCAGCACTGCCGACAATCCGGTGAGGCCCGCGGCGAGATCGGCGCTCGGCGCGCCGGGCACCACCGGCGTCCCGTCAGCCCCGTCATTGACGGCAAGGAACCCGGCGAGCGCCTGCACTGCCATGTCATGCGCCGGATGATGCGAGAGCACCCCGTCCTGCCCGAAGGCCGAGATCGAGCAATAGACGATGTCCGGGCGGATCGCCCTGACGCTTTCGTAATCGAACCCCAGCCGCGCCATAACGCCCGGCCGGAAGCTTTCGACGAAGACATCGGCCCCGGCGACCAATTCGCGCAAGCTGGCCTTGCCCGCCTCGCTCTTGAGATCGAGCACGACGCTCTGCTTGCCGCGATTGAGATTGGCAAACCACACCGAATGGCGCGCGCCGTCATAGGTAGCAAAGGGCGCCTGCTCGCGCGCCGGATCGCCCGCCGCCGGTTCCACCTTGATCACCTCGGCGCCGTGATCGGCCATCATCACCGTCAGCATCGGCCCCGGCAGGAACTGCGAGAGGTCGATAACCCGGATGCCGCTCAGCTTGCCCATGGTGCTGCCTTCCCTCCCCGGCGCGCGTCAGACGATGCCGGCGGCGCGCAGGCGGGCGATCTCGTCCGGATCATAGCCGAGGCCTGCGAGAATATCGTCGCTGTCCGCCCCCAGCAGCGGCGCAGCGCGGTTGGGCAAGCGCTTGCCGTCGAACTTGATCGGGCTCCTCAGCACCTTGAGCGCGGGCGCATCGGGATGGGCGATGGTGTCGCGCATGCCAATTTCCTCAAGCCAGGGATTGTCGAGCGCGGCGCCCAGCTGGTTCACCGGGGCGACCGGCACGTGGCCACCGAGCAACTCCTGCCAATAGGACATTGGCTGCTGCGCGAACTCGGCATCGAGCGTTTCGGTCAAGGCCTCGCGGTTGGCGAGCCTGTCGGCATTGGTGGCAAAGCGCGGATCGGCGGCGAGATCCTCGCGCCCGATGCGGGTGAGGAGGATGTCCCAGAATTTTGGCAGCTGGCACATCACGAACATCCAGCCGTCGGCGGCGCGGAACATCTGGCTGGGGGTGGCGGTGGGATGGGCGCTACGCGGGGTGCGCTGTGTTTCGTCACCATTGTTCATGTACCACAGCGCCGGATAGCTCGTCTGGTGGACAGCGGCGGAGAGCAGGTCGGTATCGACATCGCGCCCCCTGCCGCTGCGCTGCGCATCGACCAGCGCGCCGAGCAGCCCGATGCAGAAGATCGTGCCGGTGATGAAATCGACCATCGACAGCCCCATGCGCTGCGGGTCGCCGCCGGGTTCGCCGGTCAGCTGGCAATAGCCGGCCTCGGCCTGCATCAGGTAGTCATAGCCCGGCCACTTGGCGCGCGCGTTGTCGCGGCCATAGGCGGACAGATGGGCACACACGATTGCCGGGTTGATCGTGCCGAGCGCGGCGTAATCGAGCCCCAGCCGCGCGGGCAGATCGCCGCGCATATTGTTGGCCACAGCATGGCTTTCGCCCACCAGCCGATGCAGCACTTCCTGCCCGCCATCCGTCCCCAGATCGAGCGTCAACGACCGCTTGTTGAGATTGAAGGCCTGAAAATAGACGCTTTCGCCCGGCCGCAGGAAATGCGGCCCGACCGCGCGCGCGGTGTCTCCGCCGCCGCGCCGCTGGCCGTCAGGGCCGGGCTTGCCGGGCGGTTCGATCTTGATCACCTCCGCGCCCATCTGGGCAAGGAACATTGTCCCGTAGGGCCCCGCGCCATATTGCTCGGCGCTGATGATCCGGAAGCCCCGGAGCGGAAGATCGGTTGCCGGTTCCATCGCGCGCCGCCCGCTCAGGCCGGGTTTTCCTTGAGGTGCTGCCGGGCGATGATCATGCGCTGCATTTCGTTGGTCCCCTCACCGATGCACATCAGCATGCTGTCGCGATAATAGCGTTCGATGTCGTATTCCTTGGAATAGGAATAGCCGCCGTAGATACGCATCGCCTCCTGGCTGTTTTCCACCGCAGCCTCGCTGGCGAAATACTTGGCCATGCCCGCTTCCTTGTCGCAGCGTTCGCCGCGGTCATAGGCTTCCGAGGCATCGAGCGTCAGCAACCGCGCGGCGCGTGCGCGGGTGACCATCTCGCCAAGCTTCAGCTGGATCGCCTGATGCTCGGCAATCGGCTTGCCCATGGTGTGACGTTGCTGGGCATATTCGGTGGCTAACCGGAGGCTGCCCTCGGCGAGACCGACCCCGCGCGCGGCGACATTGATGCGTCCGAGTTCAAGCCCGCCGGTGGCTTGGAAGAAGCCCTGCCCCTCCACTCCGCCGATCAGCTGGTCGGCCGGTATGCGATAGTCCTCCATGATCAGCTCGGCGCTGTCGATCGACTTGTAGCCCAGCTTGTCGAACTTCTTGCCGGTGGAAAGCCCGTCGCGCTTGTCGGCGATGAACAGGCTCATGCCCTTGTAGCGCGGCTCGGCCGCCGGATCGGTCTTGGCCAGCAGAGCGAAGCACTGGCCATTCAAGGCGTTGGAAATCCAGGTCTTGGTGCCGTTGAGGATGTAATCCCCGTTCGCATCCTTCCGCGCGACGGTGCGGATCGCCTGCAGATCCGTGCCGGCATTGGGCTCGGTCAGGGCCAGCCCGCCGCGAATCTCGCCCGAGGCGAACTTGGGGAGCCACTTGGCCTTCTGCTGGGCGGTGCCGAAGCGCTCGACCGCCGCGGCCATGATGAGGTGCGAATTGAAAATGCCGGTGATCGCCATCCAGTAGCTGGAAATGCGCATCACGATCTTGGCATAGGTCGTTGCGGGCAGGCCCAGCCCGCCATATTCCTGCCCGATGGTCGCGCCGAACAGGCCCATCTCGGCCATCTGCTCGACCAGTTCGGCAGGCCACAGATCATTGTGATCGTGATGCTTGACCACCGGAATCACCTCGCGTTCGAGCCAGCGGTCGATCGCGTCCATGAAGGCGCGCTCCTCGTCCGGGTCGATGCTGCGGATCTGGTTCGCGATTACTGCGGCAGTGGCCATGGCTGTGATCCTTGCGGTCTGTCTGATTACTTGTCGAGCGCGCCGAAGCCGCGCTTCCATACCAGCACGGTGCGCTTGTAATGGGCGACGATATCGCCGTGCTGGTTCATTGCGGTGGTCTTGAAGGTGACGATACCCTGCTCGGGACGGCTTGCGCTCTCGCGCTTTTCGAGCACCTCGCTTTCACAATAGAGCGTGTCGCCGACGAACAGCGGCTTCGTCATGCGCACCTCGTCCCAGCCGAGGTTGGCGATTGCCTTGCCGCTGGTGTCGGAGACGCTCATCCCGGTCATCAGCGCGATGGTGAGCGGGCTGACCACCAGCGGCTTGCCGAACTCGGTGTCCTTGGACAGCTCGTAATCGAAATGGGCCGGATGCGTGTTCATCGTCAGCAGCGTGAACCACACGTTGTCGGCATCGGTGATGGTGCGTCCGGGGCGGTGTTCGTAGATGTGGCCAACCACGAAATCCTCGAAATAGCGCCCCTGCACCTCGCGGAAGCGGCCGGGGGATACCTCGATGTACGAATCACGCATTGCTGTGCTCCTGGTGGCGCGCCAGCAGCGCGCGGTAGCGGATGATGAATGGCGCCTCGAGCATCCGCCCGCGGAACCGGATCGCGCGCCCGCCGCCCGCCTCGTATGCGGCAAGCGCCTCGCGCGCTTCGGCAAGCTCGGCCTCGGTCGGGAGGAAGGCAGTGTGGATCGCGGGCAGCTGCGCGGGATGGATCGCCGCCTTGGCGAAAAAGCCGATAGCGCGGGCGCGGGCGGCTTCGGCGGCAAGGCCTGTCTCGTCCTCGAGCCGGATGAAGGGCACGTCGATCGCAGGCTTCTTTGCTTCGGCGCAGGCGAGCAGCAGCAGCTGGCGCGCAGCGAGCAGCGGCTCCCAGGCCAGTTCGACGCCCAGTTCGCCTGAAAAATCACCCCCGCCGAACATCACCGCACCGACCTTCTCGTGCGACGCGATGGCCAGCGCATGGCGCAACCCGCGCGGCGTCTCGATCAGCGGGATGAGTGGCGGACACCCGTCGCCCAGCGCGCCAGCGATGACCGCCAGATCGCCCGCTTCCTCGACCATCGGCACCAGCAGTGCCTCGGGCAGCGCGGGCGCATCGACCAGCGCGGCAAGGTCGCGGATCCCGGCCGCGGTGCGCACCGCGTTGATGCGGATACCCCAGCCTGCAGGCGCATCGGCCACCTGCCCGAGCGCAGCCGTGCGGGCGCTGTCCTTGTCGGCAGCGGCGACCGCATCCTCGAGATCGATCACCGTCAGCCCCGCCCCGGCGACGCGCGCCTTGGCAAAGCGATCAGGCCGCGATCCGGGAACGAAGAGCAGGCTGGCAGCGACGAACACGATTGCTTCCATGGTCCTTTTGGCGTGGATTGCACCAGTCAGAATTGAGGCTTCACAATTTGTCCGGACAAATCTAAAGTCAAGGAGGAATTGTACGATTGTCCGGACAATTACCGATTATGCCGCTGGTTTGGAGGGAAATGATGACATCGACGAAATCCGGTCTCCTGGCGACCGCTCTGGCCGCCTGCGCGACGCTGGCAAGCGGGCCGGCCGACGCACGCACGCTCGACCCGGCCAACCCGCAGGACGCGCTGGAAATCTCCAAGCGCCTGCAATGCGGTGTGTCGGAAGACCAGCCGGCCGTCTATCACTGGTCGGGCAACGTCTATGGCCGCAGTCCGGGAATCCGCGACAAGCTGCTGTTCAAGGGCGAAGGCATGAACATCCGGCGCTGCGTCGAAGTCAACGATCCGGTGCGTGGCAAGGGCTGGCGGCTGATCAGCCGCGAGGTCATGCTCATGCTCGATCCCAAGACCGGAGAAGTGCTGAGGAAATGGGAAAATCCCTACACCGGCGAAACCGTGGACGTGATGCAGATCCACAATGATCCGGTCAATGGCCGCCCGAACTTCGCGGTCAGCGCCGATGGCAAGCCGCTGACGCTCGATACCATGCGCGATGCCGGGCCGTTCGTGTTCATGCCGTTCGAGGCGCCGCTGTTCTATCCCAACCCGCTGGCGGGCGATTATCAGGAGTATATCGGCGGCGAATATCACGCGATGGAGATTTTCGATTTTGCCGCGCTCAAGAGCGATTTGTTCGATAGCACCACCCCGACCGCCTATCCAATGGTCAGCTGGGTGCGGATTTCGGGCTGGGCGCCGTGGATGAAGATGGGCAGCCGCCCGGGCCAGATGGTGTTCAATGCCATGGGCCGGAAACTGCCCGGCGGGTTCGAAGAACTGCCCGCCGTGCTCAAGAACGAGATCCGCGCCAATTATCCGATCTATGAACAGGCTCCCCCGAAAGACGATATGCGGCCCAACGAGACGACCTGGACGAAGTTCAAGCTGCTGAAGGATCAGGAGCGCGCTGCGGCAGGGAGCAAGAAGCCGGGCGAGAGCCACTGATGAACGGCACGCGGCGCACCTTCCTGGCAGGAGGGAGCGCCGCGATCCTTGCCGGCGCGGCCCCCGCACTGGCCCGCAGCCGGACCGAGGCCGATGTCGCCATCATCGGCGCTGGACTTGCCGGACTCCATGCGGCGCGCGCCTGCGAGGCAGCGGGCCTGCGGGTCGTCGTGCTCGAGGCCGAGGCGCGGATCGGCGGACGACTGCATACGCTGGGTGATCTGCCCGGCGCGCCCGAGGCAGGCGGGATCCAGGTCGGCGCGGGGTACACGAGGCTGCGCAAGGTCGCTGCCGCGCTCGGCGTCGGACTGGAGAGCGGCGCCGGCGCAGGCGCGGGGATCGCCGATGCGCCTGGCAATCTCTACGCCGTGAACAGCGTGACAGCCGCGCCGTCCGACTGGCCGACCAGCCCCGCCAACCGCCTCGCTGAAACCGAACGCAATGTCGAACCGGCCGCCCTGCTGCGCCACTATGCCCGCGCCTTTGTCCGGCTTGCCAGCCCGGACGCCTGGCTTAACGTGTCGCCCGAGGCCGACATATCCGTCCTCGCAGCGCTGCGGCAGGCGGGGGCCAGCGAAGAGGCGCTGCGGCTGATTGCGGCCAATTTCAACGGCAACAGCCTTGCCGGAATGTCGCAGATCGCGCTGGCGCGCACTTTTGCGATCTACGCCAGCCAGCCCGGCCCGGTTGCGACCATTGCAGGCGGATCGCAGCGGCTGCCCGAAGCCATGGCGGCCAGCTTGCGCGGCGAGGTGCGGCTGGGCGCAACCGTGCGCGCGCTGCGCGAGGAGGCGGACGGGGTGACGCTTCACCTTGCCAGCGGCACCCTGCGCGCGGCCCGCGCGATCTGCACCATCCCCTTTGCCGCCTTGCGCCACATCCCGATCGAATGCGCGATGCCGCCTGCTTTGGCGCGCATGATCGCCGAGTTGCCCTACACCCGCGCAAGCTTTGCCTATCTCGCAGCCAGCGAGCCGTTCTGGGAAGCCGACGGTCTGCCGCAGACCTTGTGGACGGACGACCCGTTGATCGGGCGCGTCTTCGTGCTCGGCTCCGATCCGCCGATGCTCAAGCTGTGGACCACCGGTGCCGGAGCCGATCTGCTCGACAGGTTGGTGCCTGAGGATGCCGAACGAATGATCATCGACCGCATTGCCGCGATGCGCCCCTCGGCGCGCGGCAAGCTGCGGGTGCTGCGCTTCCATAGCTGGCAGAAAGCGCCGGGCGCGCGCGGGATCTACCATCATATCGGCACGGGCATGACTGGCGATCTTGCCGCGGCGCTATCGCATCAGGGCGCACGCCTGCAATTTGCCGGGGAGCATTTCGGGCGCGCGGCGAGCGGGATGGAGGCCGCGCTCGAGAGCGGGGAGGCCGCCGCACAAGCCGTGCTTGCGCGGGTCTGATCCGCTTCACCAAAAGCAAAGGGCGGGAGCATAACGCCCCCGCCCCTGACTATCCGCGCAGCGCCCTCTGGTCTGTCAGAAGCGCACCTCCGCAATCACCCCGAAGCGACGCGGCGGACGCAGCCCGGCGATGAAGTTGCGGCGCAGGTCGCGATTGGCATCGGCGTAGCGGATCAGCTGATTGACCGCGGTCTCGTCGAACAGGTTGCGCACATAGAACTGCAGGCGGAACGTGTCATTCTGCGCGCCCAACCGGACATCGGAAACCACCGAGTCCCCCGTTTCGGCAAGATTATGCACTTGCGCAAAGCTGCTCGAGAGCAGGTAGGCGTTGATCCCCGCGAAGATCTCCCAGTCGGAGTTGCCGAGATCGCGGCGATAATCCACATCGACGAAAACCGTGTGCTCGGGCGCGCGCGGCAGAGACTTGCCGGTGATGTCGCCAAACAGTGACTGGCACCCGGAGATGTTGGGCAGCTGATCGCCTGTCGAGCAGTTGACGAGACCGTCATCGGCCACATCGTTGAGAACACCCTGGTTCTCGTCCGAACCGCGGCGGAAGCGGCTGTTGGCATAGGCATAATTCGCCGTAAGGGTCAGCTCGGGCGTAGGCCGCGCGGTCAGCTCGAACTCGAAGCCGTGAATGCGAACATCGCCGGCATTGTTGATCGCTGTCACCTGCTGCGGGGCTGCCGGCGGATTGATGACTTCGACCGGCTGGGTCAGCTGATAACCCTCGATCTCATTGTGGAACAGGGCAAGGTTCACCACCAGTGCGCCGTCGAAGAAGGTGTTCTTGGAGCCCACTTCGTAGGACTTCACATCCTCAGCCCCAAAGGTTGCGCGGCCGACCGAAATCGCCGCAGCGCCGTTGAAGCCGCCGGGCTTCTGCCCTTCCGAATAGACCCCGTAGAGCAGGTGATCCGGGGACAGCTGATAGTCGACCGTGATGCGCGGAAGGAATTCGCGGAAGGTTGCCTCGCCCGGTACGGCTGCACCAATATTGCCTGCCGCCACCGTGGCAGTCTGGGCAAGGGTGCGGATGCGTTCTTCCTGATACCGCCCTTCGGCGCTGATCGAGAGCGCGTCGGTGAGGTTGTAGCTGATCGAGCCGAACACCGCCATGTTGCGGATATTGTCGATCGCGCTGTTGCGACTCTCGGCCAGAGTACCGAGCGGGAAGGCTGGGCTGAGCGAGCCGCAGCGCGGCGTGATCGCGCAGCGCGCCTGGCGGGCGGCGAGCATATTGGCATTGGCCTCGGCCTGGGCACCCGGGGGCAGCACGCGATTGTCGCGCGAGACGCTGTCCTGATCCCAGTAGAAGCCGCCCAGCAGCACGCGGGCGCGATCAGTGGTGTATTGCAGGCGCAATTCCTGCGACCAATCCTCGCGCTTGGAGGCATTCGAGAACGAGAAATCGGTCTGCGAGCTGGCAAAACCGAAAGGCACCGACGGAGCCGTCGGCGGACCAAGCGGGATGGTGGCGAAGATCACCCCCTGAAAGCGGTTGGGAGAATAGTCGCCATCGGTGCGCTGTACGGCTTCGCGGTGGTTGTAGCCCGTCAGCGATGTCAGCGTCAAATTGTCGGTCAGATCGACATCGATGCTCAACCCTGCGTTCCATGTGTCGATCGCATTGCCGACAAATTCTCCGGCGAACTGGCGACTGTAATCGCTGCTGACCGGTCGCGGCTGGATCACCCCGCAGAAGTAACGTCCACGCCCTGCATAGAGGGCACCGTTATCGGGCAGGCAGTTGTTTTCATTGGCATCGGTCGCGAAAATCGCCGGTTGGCCGTCGCGGGTACGGGTGTAGTTCCCGCGCAGCCCGACGCGCAGCGCGCCGCCGTCGTCGTACTTGAGCATCGCGAAGCCCGAGCTTGTTTCCTGCACCCCGATCGGCGTCTGGTCGAACTGGTTGGTGAAGAGCCCTTCGTTCTTGAAGTGGCGTCCACCCACAATCAGGCCGAGACCGGGCGCCAGAGGCCCGCTGAGCGAGCCGCTGATGTCGTAGGTCATGCCTTCGGCAACATCGGCCTGCACCCGCCCGCCCCAGCGGTCAGCGGGTGACTTGGAGATGATATTGATCGCCCCAGAATAGGTGTTGCGCCCGTAAAGCGCGCTCTGCGGCCCCTTGACCACTTCGATGCGCGAAATGGAGTCGATATCGTAGTCGGCAATCGAGCCGTTGAAATAGATGCCGTCGATGAAGAAGGCGACGCCGGAGTCCCCGAGAATATTGGCCTGCCCGCGGATCACCGGTCGGTTGGCATCGCGTCCGAAGCTGTCGTCGAACACCAGGCCGGCGGTGGCACGCGTCAGATCGGTCACGCTGTTGAACCCGAGCCGGTCGATCCCTTCGTCCGTCACCACCGCAACCGCCAGCGGCGCATCCTGGAGGCGCTCCTGCGTCTTGCGGGCCGTGACGAAGATTTCGTTCACCTGCGTCACGCCATCGTCAGACTGCTGCGCACTGTCGTCAACCGCGTCTTGCGCCATCAAAGCGCCCGGCGTGAGCATGGTGGCTGCCAGCAGGATTGTGCGAACAAACTGTCTCATGATCGATCTGCCTCCCGTCGAGCCTCGCAACTGCGATGCCCCAAACTTTGTCCCGCCTTCATTTCTGACGTAGCCAAGAAATTTGTCCAGACAAATTTTTTCGCGGCGGTGTGCGGTCGCTCGCCAGCGGCCTGTGTGGCATTGCTGCCACAGGGTGCGGCGCGGCTCAGAACGGCTTCACATTGCCCAGATAGGCCGTCACCAGCAGCAGCAGATACACCGCCCACACCCAGATGCGGGTGCGGTCCATGGTGCGGCGCAGGGGGATTTCGGTGGCATCGCTCGACCCTTCCGTGAGCACGGCCGCCAGCTGCGCGCCGACCGGCTTGAAGGTCACATCGATCATAATCGCGGCGACGAAAATGCAGCCGAACAGCAACGCCTTGACCGCCAGCCAATCAGGCTCGAGTGGCGCACCCACGATCAGGCTCTGCCCGCCGAGCCACAGGTAGAACCCGCCGATCAGCCAGCGCAGCCAGCCTTCGATCCGGCGATTGCGCGCGGCGCGCGGGGTCTGGTCGTGATGGTGCGAATCCCAAACCAGCCACAGCCACACCAGCCCGATTGCCCACGCCCCGGCGAGGAGCCAGCCGGGCACATCCCACCACTGGCCCAGATCGGCCACGCTCAGCGACAGCGGCACCATCAGCGCCCAGGCACTACGCGGCACCATGTCGACCTCGACCAGCAGCCTGAGCAGCGCGATCCGCTGATCGAGCGAATAGACTGTCCGCCGCCGGAAATGCTGGCCCAGCACGAACACCCCGACATCCGCCCCCAGCCACAGCACGAACAGCAGCAGGTGGGCAAAAACGAGTGTCGGATAGGCAGAAGCAGACAAGGTCACAGCAGGCTCCCGGGTCAGACTGTTGCGCGAACAGCACGCGGCACGACAATAATCGTGCAGGTTGTCCGGACAAATTGCATTTCCGCGCTTGACAGGCAAGCTTTTGTCCGGACAAATTTGCAGCACGCAGGACAGGGACATCTGGATCGTCAGCAGGCGGCCAGCCTTGGAACAGGTAAGGAGCCCACCCGATGAAATCCCGATTCTCGCTGACTCCGGCGCTGGCCGGCATGACTTCTGCGATTGCACTGCTTGCAACCCACGCCCCGGCGATGGCTCAGGCTGACGATACCGCTGACCCGAGCGCCGATCAGGGCGGCGTGAGCGACATCATCGTCACGGCCCAGCGCCGTCAGGAGAGTGTGCAGGACGTTCCGATCGCGATCACCGCCTTCGGTCAGGAGGAACTCGAACAGCGCGGCATCGTCAGCGCGCTCGACGTGGCGCAGTTCGTGCCGAACCTCGTCGGTCTCAACAACACCGGCCTTGGCACCGCCAATTCCTATTACCTGCGCGGTATCGGCAACACCGAATCGATTGCCACCTTCGACCCACCGATCGGCACCTATGTCGACGACATCTACCTCTCGCGCCAGAACGCCAACAACCTCTCGCTGTTCGACGTCAACCGCATCGAGGTGCTGCGCGGGCCGCAGGGCACCCTGTTCGGTCGCAACACCACCGGCGGGGCGATCAACGTCTACATGAACGAGCCGGGCGACGATTTTGCGGGCTATGCCGAAATCGGCTACGGCAGCTACGATCAGAAGCTCGCCCGCGCCTCGCTCGATGTGCCACTGGCCGATAGCTTCGCGATCAAGGTTTCGGGCTACTGGCAGGACGATGATGGCTACACCATCAACACCACCACCGGCGAGCGCGACAACCAGAGCGACGGATGGGGCGTGCGGCTGGGCCTGCGCGGCGAATTGTCGGACAGCGCGCGCTGGACGGGCTCCTACATCAAGACCTCATCGAGCGCGGGCAACACGCTCAACTTCGATTGCGATCCGGCCAATCCGGCCAATTGCAATGGCCGCTTTGCCACCACGGGCCTGACCAGGGGCGGCAATTTCGTCAGCCCCACGCTCGGGGCGCTGTTGACCGGTCGCAAGGCCAATTTCGGGCTCGGCAATGAAGCGACGATGGATTTCATCGCGTCCAATTTCGAATTCGAGCTGGGCGATGACTGGGCGGTCAACATCATCACCGGCTTTGTCGACCTCAATCAGGACTTCGCGGTCGATTTTGGCGACGGGCGCGGCCTGCCCGCTCTGGCGACCCCTGTGCCAGCCGTGCGCGGCTTCCCCTTCGGCGGGTTCACCATCGTCAATGAAGGCGAGCACACCCAGTTCACGCAGGAAATCAAGTTCACCGGCTCGCTCGGCGATGGGCTGATCGACGTGGTGGGCGGGGTGTTCTACTTCCACGAAGACAACCGCACCGACTTCGGCGACATCTTCACGCTCGGCAACGCCTTCCCGCTGGTGCTGGCCGACCGCGTGATCAACAACAAGGCCGAGGCATGGGCGGGCTATGTGCAGGCCGATCTCAACCTCACCGACCAGCTGACGGTGACAGCGGGCATCCGCTACACCGACGAGGAAAAGACCTTCGCGATCCGCGACAACCGTCCGCGGCTCGCCAGCGGGCTGTGTCAGGCGGCGGCGCAGTTCGGGCCGTCGACCTGCATCGACACCGCCAACCTCACCGCCCCCAACGGGCTTGCCATCCCGACCCGCCAGTCGGTCGACCTGTTCACCCCGCGCTTTGCCGTCAATTATCAAGCCAGCGACGATGTCCTGCTGTTCGCCTCGGCCACCCGCGGCTTCAAGTCGGGAGGCTGGAACGCGCGCGGCACCAATCCGGGGGAACTGCTGCCCTTCGGCCCCGAAACCGCATGGAGTTACGAGGCCGGGGCCAAGACCGATCTGTTCAACCGGCTGGTGCGGCTCAACGTCACGGCCTTCTGGCTCGACGTGTCCGATCTCCAGACCCCGTCGGCCTTCGTGCGGGGGGACGGATCGCTTGCCTTCCTGGTGCGCAACTTCGCCGATTACCGCAACAAGGGGCTTGAGGTGGAATTCACCACCGTGCCGGTCGAGGGGCTGAACCTGTTCGCCTCGCTCGGCTATCAGGACGATGAATACCGCATCAACGCCAATGCCCCGGCGCTGGACGAATACGGGGTGCAATCGGTCGCAGCGCAGCGCGCGGCCTGTCTGACGCAGCTTGCCGCGGGCCGCCTGCCCAATGCGAGCGGCGCCAGCGATGCGCCCGCCTGCGGCGTCGGCATCGTCGCGCCTGACGGTTCGATTGCCGAGCCGGTGCGCACGCCCGAATTCACCATCGCGCTGGGCGGCAGCTACGACATCGCGCTTGGTGATGTGACGCTGACTCCCTCGGTCAACGCCAACTGGCGCAGTTCGAGCGAGGTCGGCACCAGCAACGTCACCTTCTACGATCAGGACGTGACCGGGCCGACCGGAACGGTGTTCCCGTCGAACACGCTGGGTCTGGGCAATCTGATCGATCCGATCACCGGCTCGTTCAGCCAGGATCGCTGGATTCTCAACGCCAGCCTCACCCTCAGCCATGTCGGCGGCTGGGCACTGGTCGCAGAATGCCGCAACTGCCTCGATGAAGAGGCGGTCGAAAGCTCGCTCGCCAATTTCAGCTATCTCAACCCGCCGCGCACCTGGGTGCTGCGGGCGAAGTACGATTTCTGATGATCCTCGCAATGCAGGAGGGGCGCCTCGGGCCATCATGATGCGTCTGACCGCTGCTCCTGCCCTGCCCGCCGCGATGCTGGCCATGGCGGCGGCTTTCCTCCCCAGCCTTGCCGCCGCCGCTGACGCACCCGCGCCGACGGCGGCGGCCGATTTCGGGGTCGCGCCGTGGAGCGAGGCGGTGGTGAGTGTCGCCGATCTCGATGCGAGCGCGGCATGGCTCGTCAGCGATGGCGGCTGGCGCGAGATCGTGCGCGGCCAATTGTCGCGCGGGGAGCTTGATTACTGGGGCTTGCCCGCAGCGGTATCGGGCGCCTTCCTGCTGATCTGCGCCCCGGCCGCCGAGAGCGGCTGCATCCGCTATGTCCGCTTCGACAATGCCGAAGGACAGCGCCCGATCCGCCTTGCCGCGCGGCCATGGGACACCGGCGGGATCTTCTCGATCATGCTGCGCAGCGAGAATGTCGCCGCGCAGTTCGACGCGGCGATCGCGCGCGGATGGTGGGCCGAAAGCCCGCCCTATGCCTTCCGCTTCGGCGGCTCGGATCTGGTCAATGTCGTGATCAGAGGCCCTCACGGGGTCAATTACGCGCTCTACCAGCGCGACGCCCCGCCGTTTGACGGCTTTCCCGTCGGACGCCTGAGCCAGGCCTTCAACGCGATGCGGATGGTGAAGGATCAGCCCGCCGCGCTCGCCTTCTACCGCGACCGGCTCGGCTTCGGAGTGCTGTTCGATGCGCCCTTCACCGATCCCGAGGCGCGGCCCAACAATTTCTCGGTGCCCGCCAATCTCGCCACCACCCTGGTGCGCCGTGCCGCCGTCGCCCAGCCGGTGCTGCCGGGCGAGACGGGCCGGGTGGAGATGATGCAGTTCGAAGGCTTCACCGGGCGCGACCTGTCGCCCTTCGCCGCGCCGCCCAACTGGGGGATCCTTGCGTTGCGCTACCCGGTTGCCGATCTGCCAGGATATCGCGCCTTTCTTGCCGCGAAAGGCGTGACGCCGGTCTACGAGGCAAAGGGCATTGCGATCACCGGGATCGGCAGCGCCGACATCCTCGCGGTGCGCGATCCCGACGGCAACCTCACGGAATTCTACCATGCCCGCTGATGCCGCCCGCCAGCCCCCGCGCGACTTCGTGCTGGTGCACGGCGCATGGCACGGCGGGTGGTGCTGGGATCTGGTGCGCGCACGGCTCGAGGCAGCGGGCCACCGCGTCCACACCCCGACCTTGCCGGGCCTCGCCGAGCGAGCGGGCGAGCTGACCGCTGACACCTCGCTCGCCGATCACATTGCCGATCTGGCGCAATTCATCACCGCGCGCGATCTGTCCGGCTTCGTGCTGGTGGGTCATTCCTATGGCGGCATGGTGATTACCGGGGTGGCCGACGTGCTCAAGGACAGGATCGCCCACATCCTCTATCTCGATGCCGCCCTGCCCCGCGATGGCGAGAGCATGACCTCCTATGGTGCGCCGCGCCCGGCAGAAGCGATTGCCGCCGCCGAGGCCGGATTGCGCGGCCTTGCACCTGACGGGATCGCGATGGCGGCCTTTCCGCCGACCATGCTCGGCATTCCACCGGACGATCCCCAACACGACCGCGTGGCCGCGCTGCTGACCCCGCATCCGCTGAAAACGTGGCTCGACCCGATCCGGCTGGCGCATGACGGCCCGGCGGGGATCCCGCGCACCTATGTCCATTGCACCGCCCCGGCACTGGCGGGGACGCAGTTTCCCTACCTCGCCCGCATCGCCGCTGCCGATCCCGAGTGGCGCTATGCCGAACTTGCCACAGGGCACGAAGCGATGCTGACCAGCCCCGAGGCCACGGCGCGGCTGTTGCTGGACACGCTCGCGCACCTGCGTCACTTTCCCGCAGCCGGCATGACCCATCATCCGTCACCACAGGAGCCAGCGTGACCGCCGACCAGACCGAAACCGCAGACACGCGCGGCGAATTCGCCAAGGGCTGGAAAGTCCTGCTGGCCGGAGTGCTGGGGGTAATGTGCGGCGCCTCGCCGATCCCCTACAACATCATCGGCTTCACGGTCGGCCCGCTGCGCGAGGAGTTCGGCTGGAGCCAGACCGAGGCGGTGCTGCCGATCACGCTGTTCGGGGTGATCGCAAGCGTGCTTGCCCCGGTCTTCGGCTGGATGGCCGACCGCTTCGGGGTGCGCCCGGTCGCGCTGTGGTCACTGCTTGCCTTCGCGCTGTCCTTCGCCGCCGTGGCGCTGACCCCGACAGGCGACGCTCGCACAGCCTTGTATGTCTATTACGCCCTGTGGTCGGTGATCGGCCTAGTCGGGATCGGTTCGACCCCGGTGACCTGGAGCCGCGCGATCAACCTGTGGTTCTACACAAACCGCGGCCTCGCGCTCGGCATCCTGCTGCTCGGCACCAGCCTTGCCGCGATGGTCGTGCCGCGCTTTGCGGTCGAGGTGATTGAGGCGCAGGGCTGGCGCGCGATGTTTGCTGCGGTGGCGCTGTTCCCGCTCGCGGCGCTGGCGGTCGCTTTCTTCCTGTTTCGCGAGCCCCGGGCCGACGAACGCCCCCGCGCGATCGAGAGCGAAAGCGGGCAGCTGACCGGCGTGACACTCGGCAAGGCGCTGGCGGATTATCGCTTCTGGATCATCTGGCTGTCGATCGCCTGCATCGCCACCGCCTTCGGCGGCGCCTTCATCAATATGCCGACCATGCTCGCTCTGCGCGGGGTCGACGCCAAGACAGCGGCAAGCGTGATGGGGATACTTGGCATCGGCATCTTCGCCGGACGGATCATCACCGGAGCCTTGCTCGACCGTTTCTGGCAGGGCTTTGTCGCCTTCCCATTGCTGTGCCTGCCGGCCGCTTCGGCGTGGATCCTGCTGGGGGATTCGATCACCTTTCCGCTCGCTGCGCTGGCAGGCTTCCTGCTCGGTTTTGCTGCGGGGGCCGAGAGCGATCTGATCGCCTATCTCACGGGCCGCTATTTCGGGATGGCCAATTACGGGCGGATCTACGGGATGCTCTATATGCCCTTTGGCCTCGGCTCGGCCGCCTCCCCGGTAATCTATGCGCAGGCATTCGACCGCACCGGCAGCTATGATCCGGTGCTGACGCTGGCCATCGGCGCCTTCATCGCCGGGGGTGCTTTGCTGCTGCTGCTTGGCCGCTATCCGGAAACCCTGCCCGAAGCCGGGGGCGAAGATGAAGCTGCCCCGGCAGCGATGGAGCCGGCGTGATGGCGAGCCTTGCTCAGGACAATCCGCTCGCCCCGGTCAGGCACGCGGTCAGTCCCGCCGCGCTGCTGACCGACGATGCTGCTCTGTCGCTCTACAGCCATGACGTACTGACCCGCGGCGCACGCCCGCTTGCGGTGTTCCGGCCCGCCAGCGTCGCGGAACTCGCCGCCGGGATCGGCGCGGCGACCGCCGCAGGGATTGCCATTGTCCCGCGCGGCGGGGGCATGAGCTACACCGGCGGCTATCTCTACAATGGCGGGCCGTTCCTGCTGGTCGACACCGAAGCGCTCGATGCGATCATCGCCATCGACGAGACCGACATGGTCGCCACGGTCGAAGCGGGGATCAGCTGGGACAAGCTCCACCGCACCCTCGCCCCGCGCGGATTGCGCGTCATGGCCTGGGGCACGCTCTCGGGCATCCGCGCCACGGTCGGCGGCGGGATGAGCCAGAACGGCATCTTCTGGGGCGCGCGGAGCGGCAGCGCGGTCGACAGCGCGGTGAGCTTCGACGTGGTGCTCGCCGATGGCACGATCATCTCGACCGGCTCGGAATTCTTCCGCCCCTATGGCCCCGATCTCACCGGGCTGTTCGCGGCCGATTGCGGTGCCTTTGGGGTCAAGGCGCGAGTGCGGCTCAAACTGGTGCGCGAGGCGACCGCTTTTGCCTATGGCTCGTTCAGCTTCGAACGCCATGATGCGCTGCTGCGCGCCATGAGCGCCATCGCCCGCGCCGAACTCGCGTCCGAGAGCTTCGCCTTCGATCCCTTTCTGCAAGCGCAGCGGATGAAGCGCGATTCGCTGGTCAAGGATGCAAAGCAGCTCGGCAATATGCTGAAGGCCGAGGCAAAGTCTGGAGGCATTTTCAAGGCGATGAAGGAAGGCGCGAAGGTCGCGCTTGCGGGTCGCTCGTTCCTCGACGGGGTGCCCTTCAGCCTCCATTGCATTGCCGAAGGGCGACATCAGGGCGCGGTCGATGCCGATATGCGTGCGATCGAGGCGATCGTGCGCGAGAATGGCGGGAGCGTGGTGGAAAACTCGATCCCCAAGATCCTGCGCGCCAACCCCTTCCCGCCGCCCAATTCGATGCTTGGCCCGGGCGGCGAGCGCTGGGTACCGGTGCACGGCTTCCTGCCCCATTCGCGGCTGGTCGAGGCGTGGGAGCGGTTGCAGGCGCTGTGGGACGCGAACGCGGCGGAGATGGCCCGCCTCAAGGTCGAAACCGGAGCGCTGATCGCGGCGACGGGACGTTCCTCCTGCCTGATCGAGCCGGTGTTCTTCTGGCCGGGCGAGCACAATCCGCTGCACGCCCATGCGGTCGAGGCCGATCACCTCGCGCGGCTCCCCAAGCTCGCCGACAGCCCCGCAGCGACCGCGCTGGTCGAGCGGCTCAAGGGCGAGGTGATCGCGATTTTCCAGAGCCTCGGGGCGATCCATCTGCAGATCGCGCGGACCTATCCGCTCGGCCAGCGCCACGATCCGGCTGGTTGGGCGATCTTGCGCGCATTCAAGCGACAGGTCGATCCGCGCGGCCTGATGAACCCCGGCGCGCTCGGGCTGGGCGGCGATGCCGCTGATTGACCGCCGCCGCACGCTTGCCGCAGGATTGGGCGCCGCCGCTCTTGCCCGCGCGCCGCTCGCCTTCGCTCAAGGAGACACCGTGACCGAGACTGCCTCATTTTCCGCGATGGCGATGCAACTGACCGCACGCTCGCTCGAACGCCTGCCCGACACCGCCAGCGCCCGCGCGGCGATCCTCGCGCATATTGCCGAACTCGAAGGCCAGATCCGCACCAGCGCGATCTTCGTGGCGCAATATTCGGGCAAGCCGGTGAAGCTGGTGGTGCTGCCGGAGTATCTCTTCACCTCCTATCCGGGGCGCATTTCCATCCCCGACTTCGCCGCGCGGGTCGGCTTTGCCGCAGACGGGCCGGAATATGCGGCACTGGGCGGGGTGGCCGAACGGCTCGGAATGTTCCTGGCCGGCAACGCTTACGAAACCGACGCGGCCTTCCCCGATTTCTACTTCCAGAGCAGCTTCATCATTGACCCGTCCGGTGCGGTGGTGTTGCGGTATCGACGTCTGCTGTCGATGTTTGCGCCGTCCCCGCACGATGTGTGGGAGGCCTATCTCGACAAATATGGCCTTGAAGGCGTCTTCCCCGTCGCACGCACGGCCATCGGCAACCTCGCGTGCATTGCCAGCGAGGAGATCCTCTATCCCGAAATCGCCCGTGCGTTGGCGCTGCGCGGGGCGGAGGTTTTCTGTCATTCCTCGTCCGAGATCGGCTCACCGCTCGCCACCCACAAGGACATCGCCAAGCAGGCTCGCGCCTTCGAGAACCTCGCCTATGTCGTCTCGGCCAATACGGCGGGAATTTCCGGCACGGCGATGCCGCTCGCCAGTGCCGACGGGAACAGCCAGGTGGTCGACTGGAAGGGGCGCATTGTGGCGCAGTCGGGCGACGGAGAGACCTTCACCGCCTTTGCCGCGCTTGATCTTGCAGCCTTGCGCGAAGCGCGCCGCACCCCGGCAATGACCAACTACCTCGCCCGACAGCGCCCTGCGCTTTTCGCAGAAGGCTATGCCGCAGCCGCCGCGCCGTTCCGCGGCCCGGACGGCATGATGGAGAGCGGCAAGCCCGTCATCCCAGACCGCGACCACTTCCAACGCGCGCAAGGCGAAGTGATCGAACGGCTCGTCAAGGCAGGAGTAATCTGATGCAGCACCGCAACGTAAGGGGGCGGATCAGCTACACCTCGGTGAAGCCCGAATGGCAGGGGCGCGAGCGCGGGCGCGAGTGGTTCAACTTCTCGCACCATGCCGACGGCTCGGTGGTGATGAGCGCGCAGTGCGAGATCGAGGAGCCCGACCCCACGGTGCTGCGCAATGTCACCTATCACATCGGCCCGGGCATGGTGCCGCACAACCTGCTGGTGCATCTGACGGTGGGCGACGAATTCCTCGGTTCGGGCTGGATGCGCCACGATGCCGCCGCCGGGACGCTTTCCTGCGAGAGCTTCGGGCCATCCATCGGGCGCAATTCGGAACTGCGCGAGGATGTCGGCGCGTTTGACGGCTTCGGCACGCACCCGATTGCGGGCGACGGCTTCCTGACGCGGATCATGGACGTGAGCAAGGGGCCGCACAAACGCCGCCTCAGGGTGTTCCTGCCCTCGCCCGACCACCGCGGTGCGACCCCACCGCAGCTCGCCGAGGTGTTCATCACGCTCGAATATGTCGGCGAGGAGGAAAAGACCGTGGCCGCGGGCACCTTCGCCTGCCGCCACTTCCGTTTCGTCGACGACAGCGGCGAGGGCATGGGCGGCAAGACCCACCCCGATTACGACATGTGGGTGACGGCGGACGCGGATTCGGTGTTCGTCTATGGCGCGATCGACGGTTACATGATGAACCGCTACGAACTGGTCGAACTGACCCGCTAGAGCCGGATCACCACCTTGCCGAAATGCCCGCCGCTATCGAGGCAGGCAAAGGCGGCGGGCGCATCGGCGAAGGCAAACTCGTGATCGACCGGGATCGCGATACCCTGCTCTGCCACCACCCCCAACGCGGCTTCGAGCATGGCGCGGCTGCCGCTGGCGATACCCTTGATCGTGATGTTCTTGCCGATCAGCGCGCCCTGGCTGGCGCTGGCAACATCCTGCGGGGACCCCGCGAGCGCCCCAAGCGTGCCGATCCGTGCATTGGGCGCGCAGGCGGCGATGGTCTCTCCTAGCGCTGCGAAACCGAGCGTGTCGACCACCACATCCGCGCCGCGCCCGCCGGTCGCCTCGAGCAGCGCGGCGCTCCAGTCCGGGCGACCGCGATAGTTGACGGTATAGTCTGCCCCCAAGGCCCGCGCGCGCTCCAGCTTTTCGTCGCTCGACGAGGTGATCGCGAATTGCGCCCCCATCGCCTTGGCCAGCAGCAGCGCGAAGACCGAAACCCCACCGGTGCCCTGCGCCAGCACCAGGCTGCCCGCCCCCGCCCCGCCGAATGCGACCATGGCGTGCCACACCGTCGCGCCGACCACAGCGAGGCTGGCGGCAGTCAGGTCAGCGACGCTCGCGGGCACTCGCAACGCCGCCGCCGCGGGCAGCACGATCCGCTCGGCCAGCCAACCGTCGGCGCTCACTCCCATGTCGGCAGCGAACACCGCGGGCGAATAACCAGCGTCATCGCGCCAGGTCAGGAAATGCGGGGCAATGACACGGTCTCCCGGCGCCAGCTCCGTTACCCCCTCACCCAGCGCGATCACCTCGCCCACGCCGTCCGACAGCGGCACGCGAGTTTCGGGCAGGGCCGATCCATATTGCCCGCGCAGCACCATCAGATCGCGGTAGTTGAGCCCGGCGGCGATCACCCGCACCAGCACCTCGCCCGGCCCCGGCTGAGGCTCCGCGCGCCCGGCGAGCCGCAAGCCGTCGATGCCCCGGCTGCCGCAATTGCGCGGCCCGATCTCCCAGGCGCGCATCACGATCCGCCCCTTTCGGCATAGGCATCGATCGTCAGCGCCGTGCCGGTCTGGCAGATCAGCGCCTGCTCGCGCAGGAAGCGGGTGAGGCCGCTGTCCCCCATCCGGCTCGGCCCGAGGCCCGAGCCCTTGCGCGACAGGTTGGTGGCATCGCCGACCATGCTGGTCAGCGCCCCATCCTGCAGCGACACCGCACCGACATCGAGCAGCGGAGCAAGCGCGGCAGCCTCTTCAAGCGAGCCGGCCAACACCGCCGCTGACAGACCATAGGCACTGTCATTGGCGAGCGCGATGGCTTCGTCGATGGTGCCGAACACCGTCACCGGCAGCACAGGACCGAAAGTCTCCTCCCGCATCACCGCCATGGCGGGCGTGACGTCGACCAGTATCGTCGGCCGGAGATAGGCACCGCCCTCGAGCCGCTCGACCGTTCCGCCGGCGAGCACCCGTGCGCCGTCTGCCACGGCGGCGTCGATCTGGGCCTGCACCTTGTCGGCCTGATCGGGGAAGATGAAGGGACCAAGGTGCCCGCTCGCCGGATCGGGATGGGTCAGGCGCACAGCCTCGGCGCCCGCAACCAGCGCGGCGAGGAACGGCTCGGCAATCGCGCGCGCAACAAAGATCCGCTCGATCGATTGGCACGCCTGCCCGGTAGCGACGATCGAAGCCCGCAACGCCACGCGCGCGGCCCATTCAGGCTCGGCGCTGGCGGTAACGATCATCGGATCCTTGCCACCGAGTTCGAGATTGGCCGGGATCAGCCGCCGCGCCGCCGCCTCGGCGACCTTGCGCCCGGTCGCTGTCGAGCCGGTAAAGCAGACATAGTCGACCTCCTCGATCAGCGCCTGGCCGGCATCGGCCCCGCCCATGACATAGGCAAGCGGCAGGTCGGGCACCTGCGCCAGAACGGCGCGCATCGGTTCGACGAAGCGCGGCGTGACCTCGGACGGCTTCACCAGCGCCGCCGATCCCGCCATCAGCGCAGGCACGGCGTCGATATGACTGAGCACCACCGGAAAGTTCCATGGTGCTATCGCGCCGAACAGGGGAAAGGCGCTGTAGCCGGTGACCAGTTCGATCCCCGGCGTCAGCGAGGGCTTCGGCCCGCGCTCAAGCCCTGCGAACAGCTCCGGCCCGCGTTTTGCCCAGCGGCGGATATTGGCAATGAAGCCCTGCACTTCGATCGCGGCGATGGTCTGCCGTCCGGTATCGACCGCCAGTGCCGCAGCAATCCCGCCAGCGCCAGCCTCAAGCGCATCGGCAAGGCGCAGGAGGACGCCCGCGCGACCATCGGGCCCAAGCGCCTCCCAGCCCGGCTGCATTGCGCGCAGCCGTTCGGCTTCGGCGGCGATTTCGGCGCGGCTGCTGGGCACGAAGGCATAGTCCTCGATCCCGCTGCGGGGATTGCGCGCCTTCATCGCCCCGTCTCCCACGCCGCGATCACCTCGTCCCCGCGCGCAAACCACGCCTCGGGCCGCGCGGCGAGATCGGCGAGCAGGCATTCGAGCGCGCCGATGCGGTAAGGCAGGCCCATGATATAGGGTGTCAGGTGGATCGGCAGCATCCGCCCGCTGCCCTGCTCCGCCGCCTCGCGGGCCAGCCAGTCAAAGGCATCGCGCAAACTCTCCGCCCAGCTGTCGGCGCTCTTCTGCTGGACGGTGATGATCTGCCGGTCGGACAGTTCATGGTTGAGCGGCAGGTTGAAGAGACCATTGGCGAAGCGATAGGGCATTTCATCATTTACCCAGTCACAGCAGTAACTTAACCCCGCATCCTTGAGGATCTCGAGGGTGCGGAAGCTCTGCTGACGGGCGATGGAAAGCCAGCCGGTGGGCCGCACACCGCTGGCCCGTTCGATCCGCTCCATCGCCTCGGCCACCAAGGCGGCTTCGGCTTCGGGTGCGAGGGTGGAATCGATGGTGCCGTTCATGTCGGTCGAATGGGCGATCAGCTCGTGCCCGCCGGCGATCACTTCGGCGACCAGTTCGGGATAGCGTTCGGCAATCGCGGCATTGGTGGCAAAGCTGGCCTTCACCCCGGCCTTCTCGAAGGCCTCGAGAAAGCGCCATGCCCCCACTCGGCTGCCGTAATCGCGCGCGGTGTAGTGGCGGTAGTCGGGATAGGCGGTGACCATGTGGCCGGGTGCAGTGAACGGGCCTCCCGGGATAATCGGGAACCATTCGAGGCTGACGCAGAGCCACACCGCAACCGAGCCTTGCGGCCAGCTGACGGGCGGACGGGCGTGCATGTTCGACCATTCGTAGAGATCGTGGTCATAGCCTTCGCGGCGCAGCGGATATTGGGTGTAGCTGTCGGGCAGAACGCTCATTGCTGCGCCCTCCACGCATCGACAATCTCGCCCGCCCGCGCGATCCAGGCGCGGCCATCGGCAGCGATGTGGCGCAGCGCTTCCTCAAACGGCCCGATGCGGTGCGGCTGGCCGATCAGATAGGCGTGCAAGGGAATGCACATCACCGTCCCCGACCGCTTGCCCTCGGCCGCCAGCCGCTCGAACTGACGGATCAGCGTTTCGGCATATTCGCGCCCGCTCATGTTGTAGACGAAGAAGCCGTAGTGGTCGTTGACCTCAAGGCTATAGGGGATCGAGGCGAGCCGGCCCTTTGCCACCTTCACCTCCTGCACCTGATCGTCGTGATAGAGATCGCAAGTGTAATCGAGGCCATACTCCGCAATCAGATCGAGCGTGCGCGGCGTGTGGGTCAGTGCCGGGGCGAGCCAGCCGCGGATCGTCTGCCCGGTGGCAGCGCGCACCGTGGCAATCGAATCCTCGATAATCGCGCGCTCCTGTTCCTCCGTCATTTCATAGGAATAGCGCGTGTTATAGATGCCGTGACTAAAGAACTCCCACCCGCGCGCTGTGGCATCGGCGACCACTTCGGGATGATGCTGGCATAGCGCGACCGAGAGACTGACCGAGCCGGGGAAGCCGTGGCGGCTCATCACCTCGGCCATGCGCCAGTGGCTCACCCGGTTGGAATGATCGCGGTGCGCAAATCCGACCACATCGGGATGCGGGCGGGCCCAAGCCTTGCGCTTGGGGTGCGCGGGCGGGTCGATCTCGTAATATTCAAGATTGGGCGCGACCCATACCGCGACCGACTTGCCCCCCGGCCACACGATCTTCCGCCGCGCGTTGTAGGGATGGTAATCGTAGAGCCCCGGATCGCTCGCACCCTCCCGCATGGTCAGCGCACCTCCAGCCAGTCGATCACAGCCTGCACGGGCTCGACATCGGCATATTTCAGCTGGAGATCGGTCAGGTTGGCGAAGTGATAGCTTTCGTGCTTGTCGGCGCAGGTCTCGATCGGGACGATGGTGCGATAGCCATGGCTGAGCGCATCGACCGCCGTCGCCCGCACGCAGCCCGACGTGCTGCCGCCGGTCACCACCACCGTATCGACGCGGTGAAAGGTGAGGTAGCTTGCCAGCGGCGTTTCAAAGAAGGCGCTGGGCATGCGCTTGGTGAATTCGAGATCGTCCAGACCGATTTCGCAGCGCGGATCATAGGCGTGGCGTTCGCTGCCGTACTTGATGTTCTGGAGGCTGTCCTCGGTATCGGTGCGCGTGCCCCACACGCCCGCATCGCCCGCATCGGCCTTGTAAGCGACGCGGCTCCAGATCACCGGCATCCCGCGTTCGCGCGCCAGACGGCTGATGGTGTTGATATGCTCGATCTGGCGCGGATCGGTCTCATAGGCGGTCTTGAACATATCGAGGCGGGTGTAGGCCTGCTGCACATCGACATTGATTACAGCAAGCTTGCTGCCAAACCCGAACTTGCGGCGGGCGGGATTGGCCATCACCTCCTCGAACAACTGGCGCGCGGTCTTGCCGTCCGCGATCATCTTCGTGCCGATAAGTTCCACCATTTCGCGCGCAGCTCCCTGGGTGTTAGATTCCGCTTTGACAGAGGACAATAAACGCGCGTAGAGGCTTGTCGAGTGAAATTTGTCCGGACAACTTTGATCCCATGATCACGCGGCACATCCTGACCATTCCCGGAAGCGGGCGGCGGGTGCATTATCGCCGCTGCGGGCGCGGGCCGGTGTTGCTGATGGTGCACCAGAGCCCGCGCTCCTCGGCGGAATACGAGCCGCTGATGCGCCAATGGGGCGCGCATTTCACCTGCATTGCGCCGGATACTCCGGGCTTTGGCCAATCCGATCCGCTGCCCGGCACCCCGGAGATCGCAGACTTTGCCGATGCGCTGGTCGAAACGATGGACGCGCTCGGGATTGAGGCCTGCCCGGCCTATGGCTTCCATTCGGGCGGGATCATTCTGGTCACGGCGATCAAACGCCATCCGCAGCGGTTCCGCAGCCTCGCCGTTGGCGGATATGCGATCTGGAGCGAAGCGGAGATGCGTCTCTTCGGGGAGCGCTACCTCCCCGAATTCCACCCCACCCCCTATGGCGAGCATCTGGCCTGGCTGTGGAACCGGATGCTGGAACAAAGCTGGGTCTTCCCGTGGTTCGACACGCGCGAGGAAGCGCGGCTGTCGGTCGCCCATGCCGATGTTGCGCGGGTGGCTCAGGCGGTGATGGAGATGCTCGAAGCGGGCAATGCCTATCAGGCGGGGTATGGCGCTGTCTTGCGCGCGCCGCGCGATATTCCGCCGCCCGACGCGCCAGTGCCGCCCTGCCTCATCAGCGCCTATGACGGCGATCCCTTGCAGGCGCATATCGACCGGCTCGGGCCGATGCCCGCAGGCTGGGAGGCGCGCAAGCTCGCCACCCCGGCCGAGCATCAGGCCGCCAGCGTCGCCTTCCTGAGGGAGCACAGCGGCGAAGCGCCCTGCCCGCCGCTGGTCGAGGATGCCGGGGAAGGCTGGGTGCCCATCGAGGGCGGACTGATTCATTGGAAAGGCACGCCCGGCGCCGACCGCCTTGTGCTTCACGCGCCGGGGTGCGAATTGGTCGACCCCGAAGCCGGCACCCTCGCGATCGACGCGCCGGGGCACGGACTGTCGGACGACTTCCAACATCCGCGCACCGCGGTCGAGGAAGCCGCCTTGGCGCTTGGGGCCGAGGCGATCCTGTGGCCCCCGCCCCCGCAAGGCGATCCCGCGCTGCTCTATCCCGATCTCGCGCCGGACCGCTTCGGCGCCTATCTCCAGCGTGCATGGCAGGTCGCCCGGGCGCAGGCCTTCTTCGCGCCGTGGTATGAAGCAAACGCCGCCCATGCGATCCCGCTCGATCCGGGCGTGCTCGATCCGGGTGCGCTCCAGCGCCGCGCCCGCGCACTGATCGTTGCCGGATCTTCCGCGCGCCGCTGGCATGATACACTCGTCCACATCAACGGAGAGACCCGATGAACGACTTCGCCAAGGCCATGCCGCTGCTCGCCCGCCACGAAGGGGTATGGGACGGCACCTACTCCTATTTCAACGCGGCAAACGAGAAGATCGACGAGCACGCCAGCCGCCTCTTGTGCCGAATCACCGGCGACCCGGAGGTGCCCTATCACCAGACCAACCACTATCGCTGGCCCGACGGCCGCACCGAGGTGCGCGATTTCCCCGCGACCTATCGCGACGGGCGGATCTGGTGGGACAACGAGCTGATCCAGGGCTGGGCTGCGGAAGTCCCGCTCGACGAATACAACCGCACGATGATGCTCTACTGGCAGCGCACCGGCGACCCGTCGCTCTACCTCTACGAGCAGATCCAGATTTCCGATTGCGGCCAGCATCGCTGCCGGACGTGGCACTGGATCAGGAACGGCATGCTGGAAACCCGCACGGCGATCCAGGAGAGGTTCGTGACCCGCGACTGGCGCGCGATCGATGCCGAGATGAAGGCAAAAGGCTGACGCGGCTCCGATGGGACACACCCTGTTCGCCAAGATCTGGGACGCGCACCGTATCGCCGACACGGCGGGCGGCGCGTCGCTGATCGCGATTGACCGTGTGTTCCTGCACGAGCGCACCGGCGCGGCGGCGCTCAGGCGGATGGCCGAGACGGGACGCAGCGTGCTTGATCCAGCGCGGGTCTTCGCGGTCATGGACCATATCGTCGACACCCGCCCGGGCCGCGGCGACGGCACCCTGATGCCCGGCGGCGAGGGTTTCATCACCGAGACCCGCGCCGCGGCGCGCGCGGCGGGGATCACGCTGTTCGACGTCAACGACCGCGATCAGGGGATCATCCATGTGATCTCGCCCGAACAGGGCATCGTCCTGCCCGGCCTGACGCTGGTTGCGCCCGACAGCCATACCTGCACCCAGGGTGCCTTCGGGGCGCTCGCGTGGGGCATCGGCAGCAGCGAGGCAGAGCACGCGATGGTCACCGGCTCGCTGAGGATGGAGCGCCCCCGGACGATGCGCGTGACCGTCACCGGCCAACTCGCGCCCGGCGTAACAGCAAAAGACATGGCGCTGGCCCTGATCGCGGCGCACGGCGCGGGCGGCGGGGCGGGCCATGCGGTGGAGTTCGCCGGGGAAGCGGTCAGCGCGCTCGACATGGAAGGGCGCATGACCCTGTGCAACATGGCCACCGAGTTCAGCGCCATGAGCGGGATTATCGCGCCGGACGCAAAGACCTTCGCCTATCTTGCCGATCGGCCTTATGCGCCAGAAAACTTCGATGATTGCTACTGGGCAACATTGCGTTCCGATCCTGACGCCGCGTTCGACCGCGAGATCGTGATCGACGCGTCGGCCATCGCACCGATGGTGAGCTGGGGCACCAGTCCGGAACATACCATACCCGTCTCCGCTGCCGTGCCGCAGGGGCCGGAGCGCGCGCATCACTATATCGGCCTTGCCCCCGGAGCCCCGCTGGCCGGAACGCCGATCGATGCCGCCTTCATCGGAAGCTGCACCAACAGCCGCATCACCGACCTGCGCCGCGCTGCCGCATTGCTCAAGGGCCGCCGCATCGCGCCTTCGATCAGGAAGGCGCTGGTCGTCCCCGGATCGCTCGCGGTCAAGCGTCAGGCCGAGGCCGAGGGGCTTGACAAGCTGTTCGAGGCGGCCGGGTTCGAGTGGCGCATGAGCGGCTGTTCGCTGTGCTTCTACGCGGGCGGCGAGGGCTTCCCTGAAGGTTCGCGCGTCATCTCCAGCACCAACCGCAACTTCGAAGGACGGCAGGGCCCCGGCATCCGCACCCACATCGCCTCGCCCGAGACGGTCGTGGCGAGCGCCATCGCCGGCGCCATCGCCGATCCGCGCCTCATCGCCGCCGGGGAGGCGCGCGCATGACGCCGTTCTCATCCATCACCAGCCCCGGCGTGCCGCTGCTGCGCGACAATATCGACACCGATACCATCATCCCCAGCCGCGAGATGAAGACCACCGGACGCACGGGGCTGGCCGAGGGCCTGTTCGCGCCGTGGCGCTACACCGACGCGGCGGCGCGCATTCGCGATCCCGGTTTCGTGCTCAACCAACGCGACGCCATCGGCACCCGCCTGCTGCTGGCGGGAAAGAATTTCGGGTGCGGATCGAGCCGCGAGCACGCCGTATGGGCGCTGGCCGAGTTCGGGATCGAGGCGATCATCGCTCCGTCCTTCGCGCCGATCTTCAAGGGCAATTGCATCCGCAACGGCCTGCTTCCCGTGGAACTGCCCGAGGCCGTCGTGCGCGGCCTGGCGTGGCAGATGGTGACCATCGACCTGCCCTCGCAAACCGTCAGCGCGGGCGGCGAGCGCTGGCCCTTTGCCATCGATCCTGAAGCCAAGACGATGCTGGCCGAAGGTCTGGACGCCATCGACCTCACCCTCAAGCAGAAGCCCGCCATCCTGCGATGGCTCGCAAGCGACCGGCAGGCACGGCCCTGGGCCTATCTGGAGAACGCCACATGACCGACATCCTCGTCTCCGAAGTCGGCCCGCGCGACGGGTTGCAGTCGATCAGCCGCATCATGCCGCTCGAAGCCAAGAAGCGCTGGATCGCGGCCGAGGCGGCGGCGGGCGTGCGCGAGATCGAGGTCGGCAGCTTCGTGCCGCCGAGCCTGCTCCCGCAGATGGCCGACACCGCCGAACTGGTCGCCTTCGCACGCGGCATCGCCGGGCTCAACGTCGTCGCGCTGGTGCCCAACGCCAAAGGCGCCGCCCGCGCAACCGAGGCAGGGGTGCACGCCATGAGCATCCCCTTCTCGATGAGCGAGACCCACTCGCTCAAAAACGTGCGCAAGGATCACCCCGCGATGCTGGCCGAGATCGCCGCAGCGGCAGCGATCGCGCGTGAACACGGCATCCACTTCGCGGTCGGCCTGTCGACCGCCTTCGGCTGCACCATCGAAGGCGCGGTGAGCGAGGATGCCGTGGTGCGCCTCGCCGAGAAGGCGGCCGAGGCAGGGGCGCAGGAATTCTCGCTCTCGGACACCACCGGCTATGCCGACCCGGCGCAGGTGCGGCGGCTGGTCAGGAAGGTGCGCGCGGCGGTGGGGGCGGAGAAGATGACGACGCTGCACCTCCACAACACCCGCGGGCTCGGCCTTGCCAATGTCGTGGCGGGGCTGGAGGAGGGGATCACCACCTTCGATGCCTCATTGGGCGGGCTCGGCGGCTGCCCCTTTGCGCCGGGGGCGTCGGGGAACCTCGTCACCGAAGACCTCGTGCTGATGCTCAACGCCATGGGTCTCAAGACCGGCATTGATCTAGAGAAGCTGCTCGAAGTCCGCCCCATCCTCGTCGAGGCGCTGCCGGGCGAGCCGCTCTACGGCTTTACCCCCGATGCCGGGCCGATGAAGGACTATGCGCAGAGGATCGCCGCATGACCGCCCCCTCCCCCCTCGCCGGTATCCGCGTGGTCGAATTCACCCACATGGTGATGGGCCCGGTGGTCGGTCACATTCTGGCCGGCCTCGGCGCCGAGGTGGTGCGGATCGAGCCCATCGGAGGCGACAACACCCGCCGCCTCAGAGGCTCGGGCGCCGGCTACTTCCCCATGTATAATCGCGGCAAGCAGTCGATCTGCCTCGATCTCAAGTCCGGGGACGGCATCGCCGTGGCTAAGGATCTGGCCGCGCGGGCCGATGTGCTGGTCGAGAATTTCCGCCCCGGCGCGCTCGACCGGCTCGGGCTCGATTACGACAGCTGCGCCGCCGCCAATCCGCGGCTCGTCTATTGCAGCGAGAAGGGCTTCCTGCCCGGCCCCTACGAACAGCGCACCGCGCTGGACGAGGTCGCGCAGATGATGGGCGGGCTGGCCTACATGACCGGTCCGCCGGGTCGCCCCTTGCGCGCGGGCGCGAGCGTGATCGATGTGACGGGCGGGATGTTCGGGGTGATCGGAGTGCTCGCCGCGCTCGAGGAACGCCACCGCACGGGCCGGGGGCAGAAGGTCACCGCCAGCCTGTTCGAGACCACCGCCTATCTCGTCGGCCAGCACATGGCGCAGTTCGCGGTCACCGGCACCCCCGCCGCGCCGATGCCTGCGCGGGTCTCGGCCTGGGCGATCTACGACGTGTTCGAGACGAAGGACGAACCGGTGTTCATCGGCGTCGTCACCGATGCGCTGTGGGAGAAGTTCTGCCGACTGTTCGGGCTCGATGCTTTGTGGGCGGACGAAACCCTGCGTGAAAACAACGCCCGCGTCGCCGCGCGCGACCGGATCATCCCCGAAATCCGTGCGCTGGTGGCGACCATGACCCGCGCCGAGGTGATCGCCAAGCTCGATGGCTCGGGCCTGCCCTTCGCGCCCATCGGCAAGCCCGAAGACCTGTTCGACGATCCCCACCTGCAACATGGCGGGCTGGAGGACGTCACCCTCGACAACGGCACCGGGGTGCGCCTGCCGACCATTCCGCTGGAGATGGGCGGCGCGCGGATCGGTGCGCCCCAGCACCTGCCAAAGCCGGGCCGTGATGCGCGGGCTGTGCTCGAAGGGATGGGTTACGACGAACAGACAATCGCCGCCCTGATTGCAGGCGGCGCGGTGGGAGAGAGCGCATGAGGATGATCGCACTGGCGGGAATGGCCGCGCTGCTGGCGGGATGCGCCGTCAATATCGGCACCAGTACCCCGCGCACCGCCGCTGCGGCCCCAACAGCGTCACCGGGTGTCGCAACCCCCAAGGAACGCCTGCCGACAGACGTCCGACGCGCGACGATCATCGTGCGCGATATGGAGAAGTCGCTCGCGCTGTACCGCGACGTGATCGGGCTTCAGGTCAATTACGATACCACGGTGCAGACCTCCGGCGTCGCGCTCCCGGCAGGCGAACCGGGGGCAACCGCGCGTCTGGTGCTGCTCAATGCCAATGATCCCTGGGTCGGCTGGATCGGACTGATGGAGTGGGTCGATCCGGCGATCCCGGCGGGCGATTACCCCAAGCGCATGGGGCCGGGCGATGTCGTGCTGGTGCTCAACACCGACGATGTCCCGGGCCGCTGCGCGCGCGCCAAGCAGGTGCCAGGTGTCACCTTCACCGCCGAAGCGCGGCTCCAGACCTACCCGGGCCGGAACGGCGGGCCGGACATCCGGGTGATGGGGTGCAATTTCTTCGACCCTGACGGGATCCTGATCGAGCTCAACCAGATCCTGGAATGAGATCAGGCCCGTCTATCAGCAATACCTGAACATCGGCGAGGCCTTCGCGCAGCTTCTTGGCCTCGGCATAGTCGGGGCTGTTCCAGAAGGCCTTGGCCGCAGCGCGGTCGGGCCATTTGGAGATCACCATGCTCGCACCATCCCCGAAGGCGCCTTCGAGGCATTCGGCACCCGGCCCGCGCAGCAGGTATTCGCCCCCGAACTTCGGGATCAGCGCCGCCGCCGCCGCGCCGTAGCCGGCGATGAAGGCCTCGCGGTCGCGGATGGTGGCGGTGACGATCATGTAGGCGGGCATTGCAGGCGCTCCCTCAGAACGGCTTCACCGCGCCGAGGAAACAGACCGAGGCGATGGTGATCCAGTAGATATAGGCCGCCACCCGCGCGAGCGCGATCTCGCGGGCGAGGGCGGCTTCCTGTTCGGCATTCGGCCCCATGGCGAGAATCCGGAACCGCTCCGTCCAGCGTCGCATCACGAGGCGAAGGAACAGCCCAATACACAGGGCGAAGGCATAGAGACCCATCTTGGAAGGATACCACAGATTGGTCGACCCTGAGGTGATCGGGCCGCTATCGGCAAAGGCCATCGCTGCCGCCGCAAACAGCGCGAGGATCAGCGGATAGCGCAGCCATTCCTCGGTGCGGGTCACGGCGATGCCGAGATCGGTTTCGCGCTTGATGAAGGCGGTCCATGTCATCGCCAGCCAGACAGTGAAGAACAGCCACATCCACCACACGCCCGCGCCTTCGAGCATCGGCACGAAGCCATAGATCTTGCCCATGTGCAGGCCCAGCGGCAGCAACAGCACGATCCCGGTGCGCGCGAGGATGTCGATGCGGTAGGCGGTTTCCATGTGCCGCCGCCGCTCTTCGAGCGAGAGGTCCGGGTTGGTAACGTGGTAGCTGGTCTGGAACACGCCCCACTCACCCCCCAGCCAATATACCATCGAAAGGATGTGAACCCATCTGAGGATGGCGAGTTCGTTGCTCGCGAGAAATTCCATTGTCGCTTTTGACCCCCTGTTGGCAGCGCCCCGTCCGCGCCGCTTGTCCCTATTCGCGCGTCAGCTTTTCGACGATGTCCATGATCGGCGGATCATGCGCCTCCATCGCCTCGACCTCCTGCTGAAAGCCGCGCATGATCCGCGCGATATAGGCCCGCGTTGCCAGCCCCCGCTCCTCGCCGGCCTGCCGGTCAGGTGCGTAGGCCTCGATATCCTCGCGCCTCAGCGTGCCTTTGGCATCGAGCAGGCGTTCGATCGTATCCTGCCGCTCGCGCAGCGCCGAAACTTCGGCGGCGAGCGCGAAGACTGTGGAATAGAGCCGATCGAGGGCCGGCTCGTCGAAGAACGCGGGACGCTTGCCCTTGGCGCGGCGGCCCGAGAGCGCGACCCAATCGAGTTCCCCGCTCATGCCGCTTCCGCCTTGGCCAGCGGCTTCCACGCGCCATAGGCGTTCCAGATCGCGGCACGGCCATAGTCCTCTTCGCCTGCGTCGGGAGATGGCGGGAAGATCGCTGGATCGACCACCGCGCGCACCCCGGCGACGAACTGACTATCCTGCGGAAATCCGGCCTTTGCCATGACTTCCTTCAGATCCTGCCCGTGCATCGCCGACCAGAACGGTTCGTTGTTGTTGAACGCATCCCAGTCGCGCATGAACTGCTCGAACAGCGGCATTTCGTCGGAATATTGCGGCTGTTCGATATGCAGGATCAGCCCGCCGGGAGCGAGCACGCGGTTGGCCTCTGCGAGGATGCGCGGCATCGCCTTGGCCGAAAGCTCGTGCAGGAACATTGTGGTCTGCACCCAATCGAAATGCCCGTCCGTCCAGCGCGACAGATCCTCGCCCGAGGCCTGCACGAAGCGGATGTTGGTCACCCCCAGTGCCGCCGCGCGGGCTGCGCCGTAGCGCAGCGATGCCGCAGCGGTATCGATGGCAATAACTTCAGCATCGGGGAAAGCCTGCGCGATCGGCACGGCATTGTGACCAATGGTGCAGCCGATATCGAGGATGCGGCGCGGCTTCCAGTCGGGCCGCTCGGCCTTGATCCAGCCGACCACCGCCTGCCCGCCGCCATCATTGAGCCCGCCGAGTGCGCCGCCGGTGGTGGCGAACAGGCCGACATCGTAATTCGCGCCGACCGTGACGTCGCCCTCGCGCTCGCCGCCGTGATAGCCGCCCGGCTGGCAGTGGATGTCGACACAGGTCTGATAATCCGGCTGTTCGATGGCCGGATCGAGCGCGAGCATCCCGGAATGTTCGTTGAACTGGCGCGCCATCGCGTCGAGCTCGTCAAGCTGGCGCAGCACGACCTGCCGTCCGTTGTGCTGCCGCATCTCCATCGAATTGCGCTTCAGCGCCGACCACATCCTGTGCCAGGAATCCGCGTTCATCGCATCGCGGATTTCATAGCGATGCTCCGGATCGCGGCCATGTTCGGCCCGGAAGGCAGGCAGCACCCGCTTCTCATAGGCGAGCCGATTGCCTGCACCGACAGTCCCGGACAGATAGCGATTGAAGTGCGTCAGGAAATTGAACCGAGCCGCCTCATCATGGGAAACCCGCGGCATCATCGGATGGCGACTCATCGCGGTGTAAGGCGGGGGTAGATCATTGGCCATGGGCAGCTCCTCTGAGCAAAGCCGGAAAGTTGTCCGGACAAATTTCACGCGGAACGCGGGTTTGTCAAGCTTCCCCGCGAGGGTCTTTGATCTGGATCATACGACGGGCACGATCCCGTGCACAGTCAGCGCGCCCAGCCTTGCACGGCTTGGCCCTGCTGGAGTGCGCGAATTTCCTCCAGATCACGCGGCGGATTGAGCCACATCGGCTTTTCCTTCGCCGCCCATTCACGCAACCTGGCAGGCAGATCGGCATTGCTCTCCACGCGCCATGACAGCAGATGATAGATCGCCTGCCCCTTGCCCGCAAAGGGCGGGAGCGCCCCATAACGCTGCCATGCCATCTGGTGCGGCTCGGCATTGGTGCCACCACGGTGAATGAAGAAGTCGTAGTTTTCCCAGGCTTCGTAGCGATTGCCATTGGGGAGAGGGAAATCGAGGAACACGGGCGCGGTGATGGCAAGCGTGTCCTTGCCCATCCAGCGCCAGGTCATCCCCGTCTTTGCCGTAATCTTCTGCACCGACGGCGCGACACCCTGTTCGACGTCGCCATAGATGCGCCCGTTCTCGTAGCGATAGGTGATCATCTGGTACGGATAGGCGATCGGCTCGACCTTCTGGCCGTTGTACTCCGTCAAAATCTCGCCTGTTTCGGGGTCGGTATAGGCATAGGTCTTGCGGGTCAGATGCACCACCGGATCGCCGGGCCTTTCGGGCCAGAACACCCGGCTGGAATCGAACCCGATCATGCCGAACAGCTTCTTCCCGGTGGGGTATTCGTAGACCCCTCCTTCGGAGACCCAGTGCACCGGATCGCCGGTCCCCGCGCGCGCATCGACCCACATCCGAAACTCTTCAGGAGCAGACGCGCGGCTGGGAGGACTGGCGGCGGTGGCTGCGGGCGCGGCAACGCTCTCGGACAGGACAGGCGCGGTTGCCAGCAGCGCTGGCGCGGTGCAGGCAAGGATGAGCAAGCGCCGGACTTGGCTAGACGTATGCAACATGGTTGCTCCTATTGTGACTCAGCGCCGCAATTTGTCCGGACAAATGCCGCTTGGCAAGGCTTCCTCGGAGAACCTACTTTTAGGGCCACCAGTTTGGCCTCAGCATGCGACCCGATCTGGGCCACAAGCGCCTTTTGACCGAAAGGGATATCCGCCCGGATCGGCATCAGGTCTTCAGCGTTGGGTTCGAGGCATCGACCGCGATCGTGATCGACGGAATAGTGATGGGCCGAAAACCCCGGCGTCGCCACCAGCTCCAGCGCAGGCGCAAGTTGCCGCTTGGCGATCAGGCGCCAAGAACACAGAAAGTCGTAAACCGATTCAATATGGATAATCACCAACCCCACTGCCGGGAAGGCGCTCGGCGCCGGGTCCTGATCGGGATTTTGGTAAGACTCAGACAAATCACTTTTCGGACATGGCCATGGCAAACCGATTGGGTTCCAAATCTCAGATCATTTGCGCGCCTCCTGTGAAGCAGCGCGTTGTGGGCCACCAAGGGAAAGATATTGAAAGTCGGTCTGAACTGCTAGGATTGGCCTCGTTCGATGATTTCATCAAACCTGACGTCGGAACCGTTCGGATTCGAACCCACAGGGTGCCATTGGATCACAAGTTTGGGGCTGTTGCGAGCTTCCACCGTGTTTCGCTGCTGTGCCCCCAAATCTGCAGATTCCCGCCCCTATATGTGCACCCGAACGGCGTCGACATAACTGAGCCAAACAATCTTGTCTCAGCTTTATGAAGCTATAGAAAATCCAGGGCGCTGCATATCGCAATTACCATCCTATTATGGGCACTTTACGAACCAAAATTAGAAATGAAACTGCTTGTCAGAGAATGTGGGAGCCGAGTATCCGCCCTACCAAATTCTTTTACATGAACTGAATGATCCTATTGATCCGATTGTGCCCCCTTCCCTTCCCTCAAGATTTCTGGCTTGATCAGGACGGATTTGGACAAAAGCGGCTAGCGAATTAGCCACCCTGCTTCGGCCGATGTCCACCCAGAGCCGGTCGTTCACGATCATCGAGCCGAACGTCCGTTTCCGTCAAAAGCCGCCGAGCGACTTTCGAGAACGGGTCCTGACCGCGCTCATGGTCAGACGCGCGTGAAGGCCGGGATGGCGGTCTCCCACATCGTAGGCGGAGCCGGGCGCCATTGTAGAGCCCGGCCCTCACGACTGAACACTTAGCCCTTTGCCAGCGCCCGGAATTGCTCAGCGACAGGGGCGAACATCTGGCTCATCATGTTGCCGACCGGGGCCGAGGCGGTGGTCATCGACCCGGCCACAATCGGCGGTTCCGGCGCGTATTGGGCCTGCAGCACCAGCGCTTCGGCATAGTCGAGGCCGCGCAGTTGCTCGGTGAGGGCGATGGCGAAATCGAGGCCTGCCGAAACGCCTGCACCCGTCAGGATGTTGCCGTCCTTGACCACTCGCTCGTCTGTCGGAATCGCGCCGAAATCTTCCAGCACCGGGAAGGTCGCCCAGTGCGAGGTTGCGCGCTTGCCCTTGAGCAGCCCCGCCTTGCCGAGGATCATCGAGCCGGTGCACACGCTGGTGATGTGCTTGGCGCGCGAGGCGCGGTCTTTCACCCAGGCCATCACCCGCTCTGACTTCATCACGTCCATCGTGCCGGTGGTGCCGCCCGGAAAGAACAGCACGTCGAGATCGGCGGGCGCGTTCTCCAGCGTCACCGTCGGCGAAATGGCGAGGCCGAGGTCCGAGGCGACCGGGGTGAGATCAGGCCCGGTCGTCACCAGATGCACCTTCGCGCCGAACAGGCAGGCGAAGAAGTAATGCGGGCCGACCAGATCCAGCGCGGTGAAGCCGGGGTAGAGCAGCAGCGCGATCTGTTCGTTGCGGAACAGGTTCTCGCCGAACAGCTCCTGCATCGTCGTGTCGTGCTGCGCGGCCATCGCCAGTTGCTCTTCAAGGCTGGGCGATCCGGCGGCGGGGGTGTGGCCCCCCGCCGTTTGCGCCATCGCCCGCTCGATAGCGAGGAAGGGGACCAGCATCGCCGCCCCCGTCATGCCGCCCAGCAGGGCGCGTCTATCAAGGGTCATTGTCTTTTCTCCTCTCAGAGGCTGAAGCCGAGCGTCACGAAGGCCGAACGCGGGTTGCCCGGACGCACAACGTCTTGCGCAAAGTACTGGTAGGGCACGAAGTAATCGGCACCGAACAGGTTATCGATCCTGAGCCCGACGCGCATCCCGTCGATGGTGTAGCTCGCCTGCGCGTCGGCGACGACATAGCCATCGACCTCGGCCCCGTTGGGTAGCGCAATCACGCTGTCGCTGGCCGCGGTCAGCCCTGCGCCGAGTTCCAGCCCCTTCATGCCCCCGTCAAGGAAGCGATAGCGCGCCGCGATCCGACCGCGATGATCGGGCACGCGGGGCAGGCGGCTGCCGACCGGGATCACCGTATCGGCGGTGACGCGGGCATCGCTGTAACCATAGCTCGCCAGCAGCGAGAAGGCGGGGGTGGGTTCATAGATAAAGTCCGCCTCGATCCCCTCGCTGCGCTGTGCGCCGGTCTGGATCGAGGTGAAAAAGGTGCCCGGATCGGGCGTCGGCACATTGGTGCGGTCGAGCCGGAACGCGGCGATGGTGCCCGACAGGCCGGTATCGCCAAGCGCGAACTTGACCCCGCCCTCCCAGCTTTCCGAGCGTTCGGGCACGGGGCTGGTGGTACCGTTGAAGAAGATCGACAGCCGCGATCCGGTGGCATAGCCCGCGAACAGGCTCACGCCATCGTTGACGTCGAAGGTGAGGCCGACGCGCGGGTCCCATTCGTGATAGACCTCGTCATTGGTGCCGCCTACGAATTCGGTGAGGCCGAGCCGCGAATAGCGCAGCGAGGCGAGCACGTGCAGCCTGTCCGCGATGGTCAGCTGGTCCTGCACATAGGCGGCCAGCGTCTCGTAACGGTTGGTGTTGAAGCCGGACAGCGCGGGCACGGGGAAGAAATCGAAGTCGGAGGCCGGATCGGCATAGTCGAAGGCCTTGACGTTGAAGAGATCGAAGCCGATTGCCGCGTCATAATCCGCCCGGTCCCACTGCACGCCGCCGAGCACGACATGCTCGATGGCGCCGGTAGTGAACTCCGCCGTGAGCGAGCCGTCGACCGTCCATTCGTCAATCGAGGCGGGCAATTGCGCGCGGATCTGCGGGCAGGAGGTGGCGTTCAGCCCCGAGGCCGCGCCGCAGGGGAAGAAGGCGAGGAAGGGCGAGGAGGCGAATTCGCGGAAATCGTTCTCGTAGCGGCGGCCGCGCAGGTTGAAGGTGAGGCCTTCACCGAGGCGCTAGGTCCATTCGATCTGCGCTGTGAGGTTCTCCACTTCGGTCTCGGGCGCGTTGGTGGCGCCGGTGAAGCGTTCGGGATCGACGCGCGGGTCGTCCATGAAGATTGCCGGAAGGCCCGCATATTCGAGCTGGGCGATGCGGGTATGGGTGAAGCGGCCGACAATCTCGGTGTTCTCGGACGGGGCAAAGCGCACCGAGGGGGCGATCAGCAGGCGCTCGATATCGACCACGTCGATATTGTCGTCGGACGACTGGTATTCGGTCACCACGCGGGCCGAAAGGCTGTCGGTCAGCGCCACGCCCGCATCGGCGGCGATGGAATAGGTCTTGAAGCTGCCTGCGCGCACACGGGTGTCGAGAAAGCTCGTCCCGTTGGCCGTCTTGGAGACGAGGTTGATAAGCCCGCCCACTGGCGAGCCGATCCCGCCGCCGAACAGGGTGGAGGTCGGCCCCTTGGCGACTTCGATCCGTTCGACATTCCACAGGCTGCCCGGATCGATCACCGCGGTGTCGCCATAACCGATCAGGCCATCGGTGAAGATCTCCGCCTCGAACCCGCGCACGATCGGGTTTACCAGCACGATCTCCGACGGGAGCGAGGGCACCACGCCCGAGACATTGCGCAGGGCTTCGTCGAGCGTGACCAGCTCCTGATCCTTGATCAGTTCGGCGGTGATGACCTGGATCGACTGCGGCACCTCTATGAGCGGCACAGGGGTGCGGGTGACGCTGGCCTCGTCGGCGGTGTAGCTGCCACGGGAACCGGTGACGGTGATGTTGCCCGGGGTCCAGCCGCCGGTTTCGGGTTCAGCTTCGGGAGCCTGTTCCTGCGCGATAGCAGGCGTGGCGAGTGCGGTGGCCGCGAGCAGGGCGGCAAGCGAGATGCGGTTCATTATCGTCGTGTCTTTGATTGGAATAGGGTTCAGCCCACCAGCCGCTTGAGCTTGGCGAGGGCGCTGGGATTGGTTTCGTCGTAGGCGATGATCGACTGGAGCTTTCCCGATGCGTCCATCAGGTAGACGCTGGCGGTATGGTCGATGGTGTAGTCACCGCCTGACGTGGGCACCTTCTCGTAGAAGGCGCGGTAGGCCTTGACTGCGGCGTCGACCTCCTGGTCGGTGCCGGTGAGGCCGAGGATCGGGGTGCCGAACAGCGCGACATAGCGGCCGATATCTTCCGGGCTGTCATAGCCGGGATCGACCGAGACGAAGACGATCCGGAACTTCTCGCCGTCCTTGCCCAGCTGTTTGCGCAAGCTTGCCATGCGTGAGAGCGTGGTCGGGCAGACATCGGGGCAGCGGGTGAAGCCGAAGAAGATCGCGAATGGCGTGCCCTTGAGCGTCTGGTCGGTCACCCGCGCGCCATCGGGGGCGGTTAGGGCGAAGGGGCCGCCGATCAGGTCGGCATAGGCTGCCTGATCGTTCGCGGGCGGGGTGCGGTCGGGAGCGAACATGGCGACGAGGCCGATGCCCACCACCAGCAAAACCACGCCCCACAGGGCAAGGCGCAGGGTCTTCAGCCCCTCGGCCTGCCGCTGCGGCGAGACGTCCTCCTCCAGTTCGGGGAAGGGATCAGCCATGGGGCTTGTCCTTCCCGTGCGTGCCGTGATCCATCGCGGGCATCGCGCCAGCAGGGCGAACCTCGAGCTGGGTCTCCAGAGTGCCCGCGCCCGCGAAGGTCAGGGTGAGCGGCACCGTGTCGCCCGCCTTCAGCGGCTGTTTCAGATCCATCAGCATGACGTGGAAGCTTCCGGGCTTGAGCGTCACAGTGCCGCCTGCGGGCACTTCCAGCCCGTCTTCGAGCTGGCGCATCTTCATCACGTCGCCCTCCATCGTCATGGTGTGGATCTCGACCCGCCCGGCCACCGGCGTGCTGCCGCCGGTCAGCCGGTCGGCGGCGGTGCCGGTGTTGGCGATGGTCATGAAGGCCCCGCCCGCGTTCTGGCCCTCAGCCGTCGCGCGCGACCAGGGGTCGGTGACGGCGATGCTGCTGGCGGCGGTTTCGGTGGCGGCGGGAGCTTCGGCCTCGGGCGCGGCGTTGCAGCCTGCGAGGAGGGCCGCAGAGCCGAGCAGAGCGGCGGCAAGGCAATTACGGATCATGGCAAAGTCTCCAAGGATTAGAGAGAAAGGGACGATGCGCCCCGGCGGGCGGCGGCAAGTTCGTGGGTGATGAGATCGGCAACCGCGCGGCGCTCATCGAGGCCGAGGCAGGTGGCGATCTCGATGCGGCGGGTGCGGTGTTCGAGGAACAGCCGCAGGTGCGCAGGCACCGCATCGTCGATCACGAAGCGCGTGGCGGTGAGCGGCCATTCGATGGTCTCGTGCGCAAGGCTACGCCACAGCAGCCGGCCCTGATCGAGCGCCAGCCACTCGGCAGCGGGCTGCGTGCGGCGGTGCCAGTCGAGCACGCCGACCAGCAGCGCCATCGAACCGATGGCGAAGGCGGGCACGAGCCACTGCCCCCGCAACGCAGGCAGGATTGCCATCGCCATGAACACGGCGATCAGCACGGTGAATGTGGCGCGCGCATCCTGCGACAGGTGCGAGCGGTTCTCCTGCAGGTGCAGGATCAGCCCGCCTTGCTCGGCGGGCCGCGCGGGATGGCCCGCGTCTGGCCGCCCGGCGGGGCAGCTATGAATGGCATACATGGGAAGAAGCTCCGACAGCCCGCCGCGCCGCAAGGGCGCACAGCCGGGCTTACCGACACAAGGGGTTCAGCGTGTCAGGCGGAGAGCGGCGGCCCGCGCAATTGCGGCCGGAGGAAGGGAAGTTCGCGCCGAGGCAGAGCGGGCAGCGGGGCAAGCCCGATCAGCAGGATAAAGGCGATCGCGCCCGCAAGCAGCAGCGGATCGGCCCCGCCGAGCGCGGAATGGCCGAGGCCCGAGAACGCGCAATGCGTCGCCTTGGCGGCCGCATCGGCATGATCGCCGCCCGTGTCCTGCTTGCCCGGAATGGCGATCTGCATCTGCTTGGGCGTCCCGCTCGCGTCCGAGCAGATCGTCACCGTCAGGAACCGGCTACCGTCCGCCGAGAGCATGAACCCCGCCGGCACCACAGCTTTCACCGCCAGCGCTAGCGCCAGCAGCACCAGCGTCAGCCGGGCGTGGTCACGGATCAGGGCGCGAAGTGAGCTCATGACGACAAGCGCGTTAGCCGCTCAGCGCAGCTTTGTCACGGTCTACGCTGCCTCAGGATCAGTCGGCCAGCCAAAGATCATGCGCATCGATCCGCAGCCGGGTGACTGCCCGCATCGCCTCGGCGCGGGCTTCGGCCTCGCGGCGGAAGGCGTCGTGAACGATGCGCTCGCCCAGCAGGAGATCGGCAAGGTCGATCTCGCTCAGCTGGTGCCCGCGCCGCAGCTTCCCGAGCGCCTCCATCTGCGCGGCCACCGCCTCGCGGGCGCGCTGCCAGCTGGTGATGCGGAAGCGGGCTTCGGTCATGTCGGCATTGGCGGTTTCAGCTACGTCGAAGCGGGCAAGCTGTTCGTCAGCCCGTGCGGCAGAAGCACCTGCGCTGGCCTCGGCGGCGTCGATCAGGTGGCTGTTGACGATCACGAGATCGCCCAATTGCGAAAGGCGTGCATCGGCCATCGCCGGAAGCGGCACCTCGGGGGCTTGTTGCGGCAGGGCGAGGCCGGGGAACTGGGCTTCCAGGCGCGCGCGGGCAAGCTCGGCCAGCCCTACCGATTGTTCGAGCGTCCGGCGCGCTTCAGCGAGCGCCGCCTCGGCTTGATCGACATCGAACTGCGCAGCATCGCGCATGTCCCGCCTTCGCTTGCCGGACTGCCATTTCGCTGAGCATCTGTGCCCCCAGAAATGCCCCCAATCGTTGCGGATGCATCCGGAAATATCGAAACAAATGCAGAACGGCTTCTAGCACCAAATGGCTAAAACTCAGGAAAAACAGCGGTTTTTGGACGTTTGCGGAAGGATGACTGGCGGAGAGGGTGGGATTCGAACCCACGTTACCGTTGCCGGTAAACCGCATTTCGAGTGCGGCGCATTCGACCACTCTGCCACCTCTCCGCGAGGCCTGTTGCGCGTTTGAAGGCCGCTTGGTCGC